>Ga0187833_10004954_pt1 | contig 12792 bp, 11 predicted proteins | sample ETNtaG_37_FD_167968 | JGI IMG/M metagenome (GOLD analysis project Ga0187833, IMG submission 167968) | Marine microbial and viral communities from oxygen minimum zone, Eastern Pacific Ocean - ETNP2014_SV_400_PacBio MetaG (Illumina Assembly) | ecosystem: Environmental > Aquatic > Marine > Hypoxic... | reverse complement strand
CCACCAGGTAAATTTGTAATTGTAGATCAATTTATTGATAGAACATTTTCAAGAAATAAAACTTTTTTTGATGATGAAATAGTTGTCCATGTATCTATGGCTCATCCAACATCAAATGGTTTAATGAATGCTTGTGAACAAGCCATAAAAAAAGAAGATATTCCATATCAAAGAGGTGGAATTTATGTTGTTATGGAAGGACCTCAATTTTCAACTTTGGCAGAATCAAATTTATATAGAACATGGAAGGCAGATGTAATTGGTATGACTAATATGCCAGAAGCAAAATTAGCTAGAGAAGCTGAAATTAGATATGCATCTGTGTCTATGGTAACAGATTATGATTGCTGGCATCCTGATCATGAAAATGTAGATGTCCAATCTGTTATTAAAGTTTTACTAGGCAATGCAGAAAAAGCAAAAAACATGATTAAAAATCTTATAGACAATTTTGAAGATCATATTGATCCAAAAGATCCAGCTATAAATTGTTTAGATGTTGCAATTATTACAGATCCTAAAAAAAGAACACAAAAAACTAAAGATAAATTAAAAACTATAGCAGGCAGGGTATTAAATAAATGAAAAATTTTTTAGCAAGCTTACTAATAATACTATTTATTTCATTCAATAATGTAGAAGCAAGGATAGAACACTATTCTATCGGACAAATAATTACAGGTTATGTAGATCTTACCAAAAAAACTAAATTAAAATTACCCAAAGGAGAATGGGAAGTAATAGATAGGTGGACATGGTCTGGACACGGTCTGAAATTTAGCTGCCTTGATCTTGGAAGAATAGAAAAAAATGAGATAATGGAAGGGATGGAGACATGCTATTCCAGGATGGGGGGTGCTTACGTAAAATATATGGACCAAGCATTAATTGAAGTAATGTTTAAAGATAAGCACGATGGTTGTTATGAAAGACCAGAATATTATTTAGTAAAAGTTTATAGGAAAGGAAGTACTCATAATTGCTTAGTAATTGATCATGTAGACGTTATGAAAGAATTATATAATCCTGATGATCCTTATAGCAGGGGTCTTATGGCTAGAACTAAACAATGGTTAAGAGATAATTCTGGGGTAAAAATTCCTCCTATAATGCTTGCTAGTACTCATTTTTATTTTTCAAGATTAGTTGGAGGATATTGGTTTGGAGTTAGCTATAGTATTAATCCTAAATTATTAAATGCTCCAGCAAACAATTTTTTTACCGAAGATACATCAGAGTATCACAAACTTAATGTACATCGTTATCCAGAACACAAAAAAACTATGGAAAAATGGGTATCAATTTCATCTCAAAGACACAAAGAATTTGAAAACTTGAGCAAAGCAAAAACAAAACATAAATTAAAATTAGATAAATATATAATTGGTGAAAATACTATCATTAAATCCAACAATGAAGATATAGCCAATCAATTAAAATCTTTAAATGATTTGTATAAATCTGGAGCTTTATCAGAAGAAGAATTCAAAAAAGCTAAAAAGAAATTATTAAATTGAATGAGAGTAGAAGGAAAAGAGTATCGAACGATTTGGTATGATGAAAAAGATCAAGTTGTCAAAATAATTGATCAAAGAAAACTTCCTCACCAATTCATAATTAAAGATCTTAAAACAGTTAATGATGCGATTAATGCTATTAAAACTATGGAAGTTAGAGGAGCACCCCTTATAGGAGCAACTGCAGCCTATGGGTTAGTTTTAGCAATTATGAAAAATAATGATCAAACTTTTTTAAAAAAATCCAGTGAAAATCTAATTAATTCTAGGCCTACAGCTATTAATCTAAAATGGGCAGTAGATAGAATGATGAAGAAATTATCAGGAGTAAATAGTAATGAAATTTTGAATTTAGCTTTAAATGAAGCAAAAGAAATTTGCGAAGAGGATGTAAAATTCTGTGAAAATATTGGTTTAAATGGATTAAAAATTATTGAAGAAATTTACAGTAAAAAAAAAGATACGGTAAATATTTTAACTCATTGTAACGCAGGCTGGCTTGCAACAATAAATTGGGGAACGGCCACTTCACCAATTTATCATGCACATAAAAAAGGAATTAAGGTACATGTTTGGGTAGATGAAACTAGACCTAGAAACCAAGGGGCTAATTTAACTTCCTATGAGTTAAATGAAGAAGGAGTACCCAACACTATAATTGCAGATAACACAGGTGGTATACTTATGCAAAAAGGTGAGGTTGATATGTGTATAGTTGGTACCGATAGAACTCTTTCAACAGGAGATGTTGCAAATAAAATTGGAACATATTTAAAAGCGTTAGCAGCTTATGACAATAATATTCCTTTTTACGTAGCTTTATCAAGTTCAACGATAGATTGGGAAATAAAAAATTTCAAAGACATTCCTATTGAAGAAAGAAATCCAGAAGAATTATCTCATATTGAAGGATTAGATGAAAATAATAACATAAAAAAAATTTTAATTTATCCAAAAAAAAGTAAAGCTATTAATTTGGCTTTTGATGTCACTCCAGCAAAATATGTAACAGGATTAATAACCGAAAAAGGTGTTTGTAAGGCATCTACTGGAGAATTAAAAAAATTATTTAAATGAAAAACAAAATATTAACTGCTGTTATTATAATAGTTGGAGTAATTATTCTTTCATTGACTCGTATAAAATATAATAAACATAATCTTAAAAAGCTTGTTGGCGCATGTATGCTTGCTCAAAAACAAACTTTAGAATCATTTAATAAAGAAGAATCTAGAAAGTATTGTGAAGAAGCAATTAAAAAAAAAATTACAAACTCAAAGTAAAATTCCAAAATGAAATCAGACTTATGAATACAGTAAAAATGGTTGAACTTACAAGAAACAATGTTGTTGAAAGTGCACATCAAGGAACAGCTATACTAATTAATTCTTCTGGAGAAATATTAAAAGAGTGGGGAAACTCCGATATATTAATTTACCCAAGATCTGCGCTTAAACCCATTCAATCACTTAATCTTTATAAAGAAGGAGTAGCAGAAGCATTAAATATGTCTGATGAACTTTTAGCTTTATCCACAGCTTCACATCATGCAGAAACCTTTCATCAAGAAATGATATCTAACTGGTTAAAAAAAATGAATTTAAATGAAAATAATCTTTCATGTGGACCGGCTTGGCCATGGAATATAAATGATCAATTTCAAGCTCACTCAAAATATAAAGAAAAAAGAAAAATATTTCATAATTGTTCTGGAAAGCATTGTGGGCATTTAGCTGCAAGTAAACATAAAAATTTACCCATTGAAAACTACCAGAAAAAAGATCATCCAATTCAAAAAGATTTGATCAAATTAATTGAAGACTTATCTAAATACAAAATAAAAAATATAGGAGTAGATGGATGTACTTTGCCTAATCCATTAATTCCTTTAAAAAAGTTTGCATTGGCAGTATCTCAATTAGCTGACTATGATAAACTAAATGAACACTCAGCTATAGCTAAAAGAATTTTTAACTCTTGTACAAAATTTCCCGAAATTACTGGAGGAACTAACAGTATAAATAGTATTTTAACTAAACTTTCAAAAGGAAAAATGTTTTTTAAAAATGGAGCAGAGGGAATTTTTGTAGCAATAATTCCAGAACAAAAATCTGCTCTAGCAGTTAAAATCACTGATGGCGCAGCAAGAGCAGCAGAAGTTGCTATTGCTGGATTGATATCTGAACTGAAAATAATCAATGAAAAAGAAATTGAGATATTTAAAAAAAAACCTGTAACTAATTCTGCAAATCAAATCATAGGTTATATGAAGTGGGTGTTATAAACCGGTTTAATCATAATCTTTCTAAGACAACCGAATTATTAATTTGTTTTGATGGTATTTTCCAATATTTTTTTAGTAATATAGCTGATTGATTTTTTGAGTGAATGATAAAATCAAATTTTTTGTAAAATCGAATTGCCCATTCTGCCTTTCGCCAAGTTCCCACTAATAAACGAGACTTCTGATTTTTTTTTAATAAATAATCAAGCAATGTACTCCCTATTCCCTTACCCTGATATGAAGTTAAAGTATAAGCGTGTCTTATGAGAATAGCGTCTTTTACTTCCTGAATCCCAATTACACAAATCAATTTATTATTATGATTATAGCCAAACATGTGGACTCCATCACTGATTTCATCGATTAATTCTTGTTCTAACATATAAGGTTCATGCCAACAATTATCTGGAATAACACCTTTGTATTTTAAAGAAGCATCATTAATAACTTCTAGGATTTTATGAACATCGTTTTTTTTATATTCTCTTATCAATTATTCAGTATTAATTTTTACTCCACCTAATAAGAAATCTGATATTTGGTTTGCTACCATTTCAGCAACTACTATCGAAGCTTCAGTAGTTGATGCCGCTAGGTGAGGAGTGAGTATTACTTTCGGATTATTAAATAAAATATTTTCTTTAGCTGGTTCTTTTGAAAAAACATCCACTGCAGCTCCAGCTATTAGATTTTCATTTAGAGCATCACTTAAATCTTTTTCATCAACTATATTACCACGTGCTGCGTTAACAATATAAACCGTAGGTTTCATTTTTTTGTAGTGTTCTTTAGTAATTAAAGGTTTGCCGTCAGCTGCTGCTTTGCAATGAAAACTAATTATGTCGCTATTACTAATTAATTCATCAAAGTTAACATTATTTACATGAGGAAAATCTTTTTTTCTTGATTCAAGTGATTTTGAATTTACTAAAATTTTCATATCAAAACCTTTAACTAAATAGCTCAACCTAACACCAACATTTCCAAAACCTATTATTCCAAGAGTTTTTTTTGAAAGTTCTGCTCCTTTAATATTTTTTTTCTCCCATTCTCCCTTATGAGTAGTGTCATTTGCAAAAGGAATTTTTCTTAGCAAGGACATGATTAATGCAAATGCATGCTCTGCTGTAGCGTTTGCATTTCCACCAGGAGTATTCATAACAATCATATTTTTTTCTTTAGCTGTTGTTACATCTATATTATCTACTCCTGCTCCAGCTCTTCCTATAACTTTCAAATTCTTAGCTGCTAAAATTATATTTTTTGTTACTTTTGTAGCTGACCTCACAACCATACCATCATATTCTGGTATAATTTTGATAATTTCTTCTTCAGATAAACCTGTTTTTACATCGACTGAAATATTTTTTTTCTCAAAAATTTTTTGAGCAACGCTGCTCATTGAATCTGAGATTAGAACTTTAGGCATTATTTTTTACAGAATTATACGCCCAGTCTATCCAAGGTAATAGTGCTTTCATGTCACTATTCTGTACAGTTGATCCACCCCATATTCTTAAGCTAGGGGGCGCTTTAGGGTAGCCATTAATATCATTAGCCACACCTTCTTTATCTAGAATTGAAAATACTTTTTTTAATATTTCTCTTTGTTCTTCTTCGTTAAACTTAGTAAACCACTCATCTTTAACTAAAAGTGTAATACTTGTTGAAGATCTTAGATTTTTGTCTTCGCACATAAATTTAATCCAATCACTTTTGTTAACCCAATCTTCTACAATTTTAAGATTTTCATTTGAAATTTTTATTAATTCTTTGGTACCACCTATAGACTCAACCCAATTTAATGCATCTAAAACATCCTCAACACAAATCATTGAAGGAGTGTTAATAGTTCCTCCTTCAAATATACCTTTAATTATTTTTTTCTTAGTTGCTAATCTAAATAATTTAGGAATTGGCCAAGAAGGAACATATGTTTCTAATCTTTGAATTGCACGAGGAGATAATGCTAACATTCCATGAGCAGCTTCTCCTCCTAAAACTTTTTGCCAAGACCAAGTGATTACATCAAGCTTACTATAGTCAATATCCATAGCAAAAATTCCTGAAGTCGCATCGCAAATTGTTAAACCTTCTCTATTTTCTGGTATCCAATTTGCATCAGGAACCCTAACTCCAGCTGTTGTTCCATTCCATGTAAAAATTACATCGTTTTTAAAATTTATTTTAGTTAAATCAGGTAATTGTCCATAGTCAGATACATAACTGCTTACATCTTTTATTTTTAACTGTTCAAGTACATCTATTAACCAATCTTTTCCAAAATTTTCCCAGACAATAACATCAACTCCTTTACAACCTAAAAGAGACCACATGGCAGCTTCTAAAGCGCCAGTGTTTGATCCTGTCATTATAGCTAAAAAATATGAATCTGGTAATTTTAAAACTTGTTTGGATTTAATTATTACTTCATTAAGTTTATCTTTGCATTCTTTAGCTCTATGCGATCTTCCAGTTGGTGTGTTTTTTAATACATCAATGCTCCATTCAGGACGTTTAGCGCATGGTCCACTAGAAAAATTAGGATTTTGAGGTTTGATTGTTGGCTGTTCCATAATTATAAAATTTTTTTCACGTTACACTAATTAAAAATCTTTTTAAAAGTTTTTACGACTATTTTTTTTATATATATTTATTAGAACTAAAAAAGATTAATTTATTTTAAAATAATTATAGAATAAATTTTTTTTTAATCAAAATCATAAGCGACTAAACCATCCAATGGTTTAGGGTCAAACCAAGTTGATTTAGGAGGCATAGTTAATTTTTGATCTGCAAAATCAATTACATCTTCTATTCGAGTTGCTAATAAAGAAAAACCTACTTTAGCTTCACCCGAATTTACTTTACTTTCAATTGAATCTAATCCGTGAAAACCAGCTATAAAGTCAATCCTTTGATCATATCTTGAATCACCAACGCCTAAAATTGGCTCAAGTAAATATTCATGTAATATATTTATATCTAAATTAATAATACGAAATAAATTTTTTTCAATATTTTTTTTCAGTTTAATCGAATACCAATTTTTGTCTAAATACATTCCAAATGATCTTGTTTCCTTTGGTTTGTATGAAGAATCTTGCTTTTGCACGGAAAAATTTTTTTTGATTTGTTTAATAAAATCACCAGGAGAATAACCATACAAATCTTTTATTAATCTATTATAATCAAGTATCCGCGCCTGACTTTTAGGAAATATAGCTGCCATAAAATAATTATAAGGTTCTTTTCCTGTGTGGTTTGGATTTTGATGTTTTCTATATTCAGAAAATTTTGACAAAGCTTCAATTCTATGATGTCCGTCAGCAATATAAACTCTATTAATTGTATTAAATAAATCACATATTTTTAATACTTTACTTTCCTCGTTTACAACCCACATTTCGTGTTTACATTGATCTAAAGCTTCAAATGAATAGGTTGGTTTTGAAATAATTTCCTTTTTTATTATTTCATTTAATTCCGCATTATCAGGATGAATTACATATATGGGGCCAACCTGAGCGTTTAAATTGTCCATTTGTCCTAATCTCTTTTGAGATCTTTCCAAATAAATCTCTTCATGACCACGAATATGTAGATTGTCGTATGCAGACAATTTAGCAGCACCAATTATTCCTACTTGCTCATGATCTTTTGTAGAAATTTTATAGATATAAAAAGAATTTTTACTGTCTTTTATTAATATTGAATTTTTTTTCATTAATTCAAATTGTTCTTTTGATTTTGAATTATTCTCAGCATCAAAAACATTTAAATAGCTCCATTGATTATTTTTTTCATCATTGGTTACAACTTTTTTTGAAAGATGATCTGTGCTTGTAACAGCTACAGCTGAAGCTTTTTCTTCTGTTGGTCTTAACCCCTTAAACGGGTTTATAAAATACATGGAGATATTTTATTAATCGTGCAAATTAGAACAATTCTATTTTTTAGATATAATTTTTACTAATATTGATTGTATCTTCTCTATGCAATTTTAGGTAGTTTTTCGAGCGCTTTATTTACCTCAGATTCATTATAGCTATCATCTGTAAGCTTATTATCAAAATAATCACCATAAGCCTGCATATCAAAATGCCCGTGACCACATAAATTAAAAAGGATAGTTTTTGATTGACCGTTCTTTTTGCATTCAAGAGCCGCATCTATTGCTCCTTTAACTGCATGTGTTGCTTCAGGTGCAGGAATAATGCCTTCCACATTTGCAAATTTTACTCCTGCTTCAAAACATTCTTTTTGCCCGAAGGCTTTTGCTTCAATAGCTCCTATATCTGTTAAGTGGCTAACCATTGGTGCCATACCGTGATATCTTAAACCTCCTGAATGAGTTGCTGGAGGCATAAAAGAAGATCCTAAAGTATGCATTTTAACTAATGGTGTAAAATTACCCGTATCTCCAAAATCATAGGCAAATTTACCTTTTGTTAATGAAGGACAAGATTTCGGTTCGCATGCAATAACTCTTATATCCTTTTTTTCACGAAATTTTTTTCCTAGAAAAGGAAATGCCAATCCAGAAAAATTACTTCCACCACCAGTGCATCCAACTAATATATCCGGATATTCATCTGCTATTTCCATCTGTAATATTGCTTCATTTCCAACAATAGTTTGGTGCATTAAAACATGATTTAAAACACTTCCTAGAGAATATTTTGTAGTATCACTTTGCGCAGCCATCTCAACAGCTTCTGATATAGCTATACCAAGACTACCAGTGTTGTTTGGATCTTTTTCCAGAATTGCTTTTCCAGTTTTAGTTTCATTTGAGGGACTTGCAACACATCTAGCTCCAAATGATTGCATAAGCATTTTTCTATAAGGTTTTTGTTCAAAACTAACTTTAACCATATAAACATCTAGTTCAATTTTGAAAATTGAACATGCAAAAGCAAGTGAGCTTCCCCACTGTCCTGCTCCTGTTTCTGTTGTAATTTTTTTTGTACCTTCTTCTTTATTATAAAATGCTTGAGCAACAGCTGTATTTGGTTTGTGGCTACCAGTAGGACTTACACCTTCATATTTGTAATAAATTTTAGCAGTAGTACCCAAAGCTTTTTCAAGTCTTCTTGCCCTGTATAATGGAGAAGGTCTCCATAGTTTATAAATTTCTCTAATTGGTTCTGGAATTTCTATTTCTCTTTCTTGAGAAACTTCCTGTCCAATAAGAGCTATTGGAAATAGTGGAGCTAAATCATCTGGTCCAACAGGTTTTAATGTTCCAGGGTGAAGAACAGGAGACAATGGCTTAGGTAAATCTGCAGAAATATTATACCAACTTTTTGGCATTTTGCTTTCTTCTAGGAAATATTTTGTCTTATCGGACATAATTTTATGTTTTTATTCTGACAACTATTTTGACAAAATCAAGCGCTAAATGAAACAACTTATCTTAATGAAGCAGCAATATTGCCACCATCAACAGTAAGAATGGCTCCTGTAGTTTTTTTTGAAACAGCTAAATGAAAGAACGCTTTAGCAACATCTTCTGCTTTTACCTCGTCTAATAGTAAATTTCCTTTCATATAATCAGCGGTACTTACTGATCTAGCTTTAGCTCTATTCTTAATCATTTTATCAGTCATTAAACCACTTCTTATTCTGTCAGCATTAACACCATTAGATCTAATTCCATACGAACCATAATCAACAGCATATTGTTTACATAAACTTAGCAAAGCAGATTTAGGTAATCCATATGGTCCAAAATTTTTGCCAGGATTTACAGATTGTTTTGAAATATTGAATAGTAGACAACCATTAGTATTTTGTCTTTTCATTATTTTAATAGCTTCAGATGCACAATTTTGATGAGAAAAGAAATTATCTTCAAAGCTTTGCCTTAGTATCTTATCATCTACTTCAGCAATAGAGCCAGTAATTGCTGTTCCTGCATTAGATATTAAAATATCAATTCCACCATACTTTTCGCAGATTTGATCGAAAGCTTTTTTAACACTTTTTTTATTTCTTACATCGCAATGAATACAAAGATCTTTAATTTTAGATTGCAAATTTTTTATTCTTTCTAAGTTGTAATCAAGTAAAATAACCTCAGCACCATAACTTTTAAAAATTTTATAAGTTGCAAAACCAATCGCTCCAGAGCTTCCAGTAATTACAACAATATTACCTTCAAGAAGTTTCTTTTGTTTTTTAATTTTTGCTTGTTCAAGAGACCAATATTCAACATCAAAAAGATCTTTTTCCGGAATAAATTTATAAGAGGATGTCTCTTCAACGGATGCAATAACTTTTGCATTTGTATCCGTTAAATCTCCAGCAATTTTTGCAGCATTTAAGTCTTTACCAATACTAAACATTCCAACATTTTGAACAAATACAACTCTCGGAGAAGTATCTAACATTACCTTTTTACCTTTAACTTTTTTATTATTTACATTGAAATAATTGATGTATTTTTTTCTATAATTATCAAACCCTTTTTTTGCAGTTAATTTAAAGTCACAGATAGAAGAATTTTTCTTTGGCGTTATTATCAAAGGAAAAGGTTTAACTCTAATTACATGATCTGGTGTTGCAGTGCCTTTTGATGAATAAGATCTTACATTTTTTCCATTCATAAAATATTTTAAATCTTTGTTTAATCTGTAATTAACTATAAATTTTTGATCATTATTATTAGATGAAAGGCCTCTTATTATTGGAGCAATGTCATAGGTGCTAAATTTTGTAGAATAATTTTTAATTTGTTTAATTTTTTTAACTTTAAGTTTTTTAATTGCTTTTTCTGCTTGCGATACATACTTAATCATTAAGCTGTAGGCTTCTTTAGCATCATCACTAAAAGTAAAAATTCCATGATTCATTAAAATCAGACAATTTATTTTTGGATTTTTTGAATAAATTTCGCTTACTTTTTTAGACAACTTAAATCCAGGCATTACATAAGGAACTATATTAACTTTATTGCCAAATATTTTTTTGCAAAAGTTTAACCCTCTCGGTCGGTTGGTTGCATTTAAGATCGCATCCGCATGGGTATGATCAATATATTTAAATGGTAAAAAAGCATGCAAAAATGTTTCAACAGAGGGGTTAGGAGATTTAATGTCAATAAGGTTTCTTTTTTGATAACTCACCATATCTTCATCAGATAGGTATTTTTTCTTTTTAAGCGCTAACAATGGGTCAAGTTTTACAGCAGGGAGACCTTCAGGTTCAATTTTACTCATATCCCATCCACTACCTTTCACACATAAAACGTTATATTTTTTACCATCTATGTCTTTTATAGAAGTTTTTACAGATGTATTTCCCCCTCCATGCAAAACTAATTCATTATTTTTTCCCAAGAGTCGTGTTGTATAAACACGTAGAGCCAAATCTTTGGAATATCCAAGATTTTTATATTTTCTAATAAATTTTTTCGATTCATTATTTAACCAATTATTTTTCAAAATTGCTCCTTTGCGAGTAAACTTTTACAGCAGTTTTTTATTTGAAAGAAGTAAAAAAATTTGATTATCTTAAAAAATATAGAATCGGGAGAATTTATAATGGTTAAAGTAGGGGAGCATATTACTTTAGATATAATTGGCACCAAGAGAGAGTATAGCCCATCATTTTTTGAAAAACTTCTCTACAAAATTGCAAAAAAAGCCAAAGTAACAGTTCTTGAAATTTCAAAACATAAATTTGAACCACAAGGTTTTACATTAGTTGCGTTACTAGCCGAGAGTCATATGAGCTTTCATACGTTTCCAGAAAAAAACATTATAAGTTTTGATTTTTTCACTTGCGCTAAAGTTTCCCCTGTAGTTGCTTTAAATATAATTAAAAAAGAAATTGAACATAACAGAATTGTAAAAAAGGAATTTAATAGAGATACTGTTACTCTTTATGATGATATTTATAATTCACCAGGTTTAAAAAAATATTATATTGTAAATAATGTATTAGAGGATTTTACTTCAAAAGTAGGGCAACATATTGAAATACTTGATTTAGAACAATTTGGAAAATCTCTATTTATAGATAACGAATTACAAGTAGCGTCAAAAGATGAACATTTGTATAGTTCTACCTTTGTAAACTCAAGCTTAAAACTTAATAAAGCTAAAGACAAAACAGCTATTATTGGTGGAGGTGATGGAGGCGTTGCTAGAGAATGTATTTCAAAAGATTTTAATTCTATTGATTGGTTTGAACTAGATCCTGAAGTTGTTGAGGTATGCAATAGACATTTAAGCAAAATTGGAAATAATGCAACTAAGAAAAATTCTGTAAAATGTATATGGGGCGATGCTTTTGAAAACATTAAATCTGTAGAAAATAATAGATATGATAAAATCTTTGTTGATTTGAATGACGATCAATATTGTATAGATCTTGCTGCAAAAAATATGAAATCTTTCAAAAGAATTCTAAAACCAAATGGCGTCATAACTGCTCAAGTTGGAAGTCAAGATAAAAAACCTAAACAAGTCGATAATTGGCAAAAAATTTTTTCAAATAATTTTGGAAACTCTAAACTTGATAAAATATACATTCCAAGTTTTGACTGCAACTGGAATTTCGCATCATCTATTCTTAAAACTTAATTAAATTTACGCTGTTAATAAGTAAAATTACTGATCCTAGTTGAGATACTTGCAGAAAAGTTTATATTATTTGAAATTAATATGACTTACGCGTTAGAAATTAGAAACTTAATAAAATCCTTTGGAAATTTAGAAGTTATTAGAGGTCTTTCGTTAACAGCAAAAAAAGGTGAAGTAATATGTATTGTTGGATCAAGTGGATCAGGAAAGAGTACTTTATTACGTTGCGTAAATCTTTTAGAAACCCCTGATTCAGGAGAAGTGTATGTGAACGGTGAGTTGTTAAAAATGAAAAAAAATAAAAATGACAAATTAATACCCGTCGATCAAAATCAAGTTGATAGAATTAGATCCAAACTAGGTATGGTATTTCAAAGCTTTAATTTATGGTCACATATGA
>Ga0187833_10004953_pt1 | contig 12793 bp, 18 predicted proteins | sample ETNtaG_37_FD_167968 | JGI IMG/M metagenome (GOLD analysis project Ga0187833, IMG submission 167968) | Marine microbial and viral communities from oxygen minimum zone, Eastern Pacific Ocean - ETNP2014_SV_400_PacBio MetaG (Illumina Assembly) | ecosystem: Environmental > Aquatic > Marine > Hypoxic... | reverse complement strand
GGTAAATTCTAATTTTGTTCGTAATCATAATATTAATATTGGAGATCGAGTTTCATTTAACATTAATAAATCGTAATTATTTATTATATAAAAAAACAAAAAATTAAATAAAAAAATAGAAGTTATTATTAATTCGATTATCTAAATCTTTTTTAATATGGCAATCAATGAGCCTTTATTATTAATCTTTAGTATCATCTTTGGGATAATATTAAGCTTTTCTGGGTACACTTTCCAGGAAACTGGATCATATATTATAACACTTTCAATTATTCTAATGCTATATGCGATATTCCTTAAAGTTCCTGTTAAAACCATATCTACAGCTACAAAAAATCTTAGATTTATTTCCTTAAGTATAGCTGTAAACTTCATTTTTATACCTTTATTTACCTGGTATCTCATCCATTTATTCGTTAATGACTTTACACTTTTGTTAGGGCTGATGATGTATTTTGTAATGCCCTGTACTGATTGGTTCTTATTTTTTACAAATTCTGCCCGAGGGAATGTTCCTTTAGGAACAGTTCTCATCCCTATCAATTTAACTTTACAAATAATTCTATTGCCATTTTACCTCCTAATTTTTTTTGGGAGGGATATCCATTTAGACACAATACTGTTTATCGAAACAATTGGTCTTTTCTTAATTGTACCTCTGTTACTTGCAATAATTTCAAGAAAAATAAGGATAAAGTATGTCAACAATATTATTTCAAAGTCTCAAATAATATTTTTTTGTATCATAGTGATTGTGATGTTTGCTTCTAATGGAAACTTATTTATTGATAACATTGGAAGAATCCCAGTTATTATAATTCCCGTTTTCTTATTCTTCTTTTTCATGTACATTTTTTCTAAGCTTCTCCAGTACGTGTTTAAATTCGATATTAAAGAAGCTATACTTCTAAATTTTACAGTTTCCGCAAGAAATTCTCCTATTGCTCTTGCAATCGCTATCGGCGCATTTCCTGATTTGCCAATGGTGGCGGCTGTTATTGCTATTGCTCCTCTAATTGAAATCCCTCTCCTTGGCCTTCAGACAAGAATGATGAGGTGAAAAATTAATTATCACTAAATAATATATTTTACATAAAAGATTGATATTTTTCTCCTTGTTTCACTACCCAGAGTTTTGAACATACATTACTTCTTAAACCTAATGGGTTGTGAACATTAACCAAAAACTTATTAAATATATGTGAAGAGGTTAGGGGGTGAGATAAGAGGTAGGTCTATTATGCATATCGCTGATGGTATTTTAACTGGTAAATGGATTGCAATAACCTATGCTATAACTATTTTATTCATTGCCATAGGAATTAGAGAGATTAAGAAAAAAAGCCAAGAAAACCCTGAATACCTTCCAAAATTAGCACTCATGGGTGCAGCAGTCTTCGTTATATCTATTTGGCATATACCTGTTCCCGTAACTGGTTCAAGTTCCCATCCCATCGGAACTCCCCTGGCCGCAATATTAGTAGGTGGATTTCCAACAGTCGTTATTAGCACTATTGGCTTATTCTTTCATATGTTTCTGGCACACGGTGGATTAACAACCATTGGAGCAAATACCTTAAATATGGGGATAATTGGAACTTTTTCCGGTCTATTCATTTATTTAGCTCTTCGAAAGATCGGACTAAGCTTCTGGATATCAGCAGGTTTAGCTGGATTTGTCGGTGATATGTTTACATATGTTGGAACAGCTTTTACTCTAGCATTGTCTCTGGGTACAGATGGTAATGTTATGGCACTGTGGAAGATTTTTATGATGGGTTTCGCATTTACTCAAATACCATTGGCTATAATAGAATTAATTTTTACTGCGGGAATAATCCATTATATTGCAAACAAAAAGTCGGAACTCTTAAATAAGTCAGGCCTGGGTGATCGTATTGTTTGATAAATTTACAAGGGTTGTCTTAATTCTGTGGATAACTATTATTTCAATAACATGTCTGGGTGCATTCTTTGGGATTAATGTTGGCGATTTAGGAGGCACTGATAATATTGTTGAGGAAATTGTAGTTGAAGTCTCAGAAAAAGAAGCTAGTACTCCTGTGTCTCATGGGGATAGGGGAGAGAATGTTTCATTCACGCTTGCAGGACTTTTTGCTGGTATTATCTTTGGATATTTCTGGATTACCCTTTTCGGAGGCAATATGTTTTATATCAAAAAGGAGGGAGTTTAATGGCTGAATGGCTGACCTTAGACGTCATCAATGGTATTGGAACCAGTACTGGTTTCTTTGCTGGATTATTAATTGCAAAAGAAATATGGATTCGTAAAAACAGATAAACCCATCTAAATGTGCTGGCGAAATTAAATGGAATTTGATAATATCTCCTTGGCTGGTGCTTTTATATTAGGTGCCATTCATGCTTTAGAGCCCGGGCATGGAAAATCAATCGTAGCTGCCTATCTAATCGGTTCAAAAGGAACCGTAAAAGATGCATTTGTTCTTGGAATTACTATTACTCTAACTCATACTTTCACTGTAATTATACTAGGAATATTAGCTACACTTGCTACTTCCTATTATATTCATAGCCAAATTGAACACGTATTAGAACTTAGTGCAGGAATAATAGTAATCGGTATTGGAATATGGATGTTGATTAGAACACCGTCAATTCGTGGACCTAAAAATCCATCGTCTTCTAATTTTAGCGAGAATAGACAAAAACATTCGCATGATGAAAACCAAAAAATTAGTAACAAGAGTCTTATTTCTCTTGGTTTAGCTGGGGGAATAGTACCTTGCCCTGCTGCATTAGCTATTATAATCTTAGCTGTTTCTAAAGGCGCTATTTTACCAGGATTGGCGGTAGTTTTATCATTAAGTATTGGACTTGGAGTTGCTCTTGTAGGAATTGGTATAGTAATCTGTAAAACATCATCATCCCTCCTAAATCATTTTGATTCTGAATCAAGAATAATCCGAATTATGCCTCTCATAAGCGGTTTAATAGTTATGATATTGGGTATAATTATTACAGTTAGAGCATTATTTTATTGAATTATTATTATTTAATGTAGAAAATGATTTAAACGTATTTCTAGTAATATGTGAAATATGGTTATTTTCCATACTGCTAAAGATGAAGATATAAAGGAAGGTAGAAGCACTGACATATACTTTTCCAGAGCTAAAAAAGTCCTGGTAAACGAAGGTATAAAAAAAAGAGTTATTGTTGAGATCACAGCTGGATCTCTACCTAACAATTATCCATGGGGAATTCTTTCAGGAATCGAGGAAGTAACTAAACTCTTAGAGGGGATTAATATAGACGTTTACGCACTTCCTGAGGGAAGTATTTTTCAGCCTTTCCAGCCTGTTCTTCGATTGGAAGGGGAATATACACTCTTTGCCGAGCTAGAGACCGCTATACTAGGCTTTATTTGCCAATCATCAGGCATATCAACAAAAGCTGCAAGGTTCCGAAAAGCGGCAAAGGAAAAATATATATTGAGCTTTGGAATCCGTAGGATGCATCCATCTATTTCACCTATGATAGATAGAGCTGCATACATTGGAGGTGTTGACGGTTTTTCAGGAGTTGCTGCCCAGAAGCTAATTGGAAAGAAAGCTACTGGAACTATGCCACATGCATTTGTGCTTATTGTGGGAGACCAGATAAAGGCCTGGAAACTCTATGACAAAGGTATTCATAAATCAATACCTCGGATAGCTCTTGTAGATACATTATATGATGAGAAAGCTGAATCCATTATGGCAGCAGAGAATGTAGAAGGTATTTTTGGTGTTCGTTTAGATACTCCTGAATCTAGAAGGGGTAATATGAATCGAATTGTTGAAGAAGTGAGATGGGAATTAGACATCAGAGGATATGAAAATATCAAAATCTTCGTATCTGGAGGGATAGATGAAAATAATATTCCAAAATTGAATAAAGTTTGGGGGTTTGGGATTGGAACTAGTATTAGCAATTCTAAAATCATTGATTTCGCTATGGACATTGTAGAGATAGAGGGTAAACCAATATCAAAAAGAGGGAAGTTAAGTGGTAAAAAGGAGGTCTTTAGATGCACCTCTTGCTTGAACTTCGAAATTTCCTATAATAATGAAATTACTCGTTGCACCTCATGTAAAGGAAGGATGGAAAATTTCCTAAAGCCCCTAATTAAAGAAGGTAAGATTGTTGCAAATCTACCGAAGGTTGAAGAAATACGAAACTATGTTTTAAAACAACTTCAACAGGTGAATTTAGATGGATTATGAAATTTTAGGCTTTATCAAAGCCAATAAACACCGTCACAGAATACTTGAGATTCTTTGTTCTGGATTCTCAACACAGAGAGAGATTTCTCATAAGCTCAGAATTCCCGAATTAATTGTAGTTAAGACCATCGATGAACTTTTGAGGAAGGAACTCGTTGAAAAATCTAAGGAGAGAGAAGAAGATAAATATATTGCAACACAAAAAGGGAAAAAAACATTTAGGGCAGTTGCAAAATAAGTAGAATTAATCTAATATTATCTTCATCTTTTATTTTTAATAAAATCAAGATACATATTTGATTAAATCTATTATTCTGCTCGAGAATCCCCATTCGTTGTCATACCATGAGAGAACTTTTACAAAATTACCCTTGTCACCTAGAACATTTGTGCTAAGGCCATCAACTATCGAAGAATGAGGATTATCAATAATATCCCGTGATACTATTGGTTCTTCCGTATACTCCATTATTCCATTAAGTTCATTCTCTGCAGCACTTCTAAATGCATTGTTTATATCCTGTTTAGTCGTATCTTCACGAAGTTCAGCGACTAAATCATTTATTGATCCATTGGGGGTGGGTACTCGGAGTGACATACCATCCAACTTCCCATTAAGATTTGGCAGAACAATTCCTATTGCCTTTGCAGCTCCGGTTGTAGTTGGAATAATAGATAGTGCCGCAGCTCTAGATCGTCTCAAATCCCGATGAGGTAAATCTAATATTCGTTGAGAACTTGTATAAGAGTGACAGGTGGTTAAAAATCCTTGATTAATTCCAAATTTGTGATCTAGTACTTTAGCTACTGGTGCTAAACAATTCGTTGTACAGCTAGCATTAGAAATGATGGAATACTTTGATTTATAATCTTTATGATTTACTCCCATTACGATTGTGATATCTGGGTCCACGGCCGGTGCTGAAATAACTACCTTATCTGCTCCAGCGTTGAGATGTTTTTTTGCCCCAGCCCGATGAGTGAAAAATCCAGTAGATTCCACCACGATGTCAATATCTAATTCATCCCAAGGTAGTTCAGCAGGATCTCTTTTGTCATAAACTTCTAATATCTTTCCATTTATCTCAAGGTTTCCGTTTTTTTCTTTTACGTTTCCACTAAATCTCCCATGAATTGAATCATATTTTAGCAAATGTCCTAGAGTATTTGGATCCATTAGGTCATTCAAAGCAACAAACTCAATATTCTTTTCATCTATCCCAGCTCTGAAAACATTTCTTCCTATCCGACCAAAACCATTAATCGCTACTCTTATCATAAAATACCTCCTTAGTATCTATAAACTTGCCTCTCAATGATTTGAAGGCGCTTGGCCACACTCTCAACCTGGTGAACGTCAAGTAGGCTCATGATGCTGAACCTATATTTATCAATAACTCTAACACCCTTCTGTGAAAAATAATTATTAAGTTTATTGGCGAATTTTTGCCCTTCTTTATCAATGTCCGTAAAGAGTATTACATCTGAGTATTTGTCAACTATTTTTTCAACCACTTCGTAGAATGGTGCGGTGGAAATTTTGAAGAACTTTCCCTCTAATCCTAAGCATCGTAGAGCTATTTCATCTTTAGGACCCTCAACAATTATAGGATATACTTGAGAGTAATCTATAAGCTCTTTGATTTCTTCAATTAAAAATTCAAATTTAGTTAAATTCATATCTAAGCCTTACAGTTACTTTTTCAATTTTAGTATTAACTTGGTCAGTTTTCATATTGTCATTTTTACCCTTTATAATTATAACGTCCCCCTCTCTGGACATTTATTAACTCTGAGTGTAAACCTATTACAAATTTAGTTACTCACCTTTTTCTGAAACCATTTTAGCCCTCTTTATTATTCCGCGACTAGAATTATAATAACTCCTAATCTTTTCTTCTTGTAATTATGTAATAACAATTAAATCAATTTCAGTAATTGACCCCTTATTCTTCAATACATCTGAGAACAATTAACCACAATGTATATTATCCATAGAATGGGGCTGTCATGTACCCTACTCTCTAACACCCACGATCACAGCTCTGACATTAGTCTAACGCTAACGAGGGGACCCTCTTACTGTAGAGAAAGGTTTTATTGACAGCCCACTGTTCAGCACCCGGGTTTTCCTCGTTTCATCGAATGTATTATACAACCTCTAGAGGAGACTGTAGGGCGCTGTGTACCTATTCTCATGCAACGATACTCATTTCAAAGTCTATACTTCACTCGTACCATCCTTCGAAGAACAGGCTTGTATAATATTAAAATTTCTAACATGCAAAAACTTTTAAATTCTTAGAATGAACCTCCACTAGGTGATAGTTATGAAAAAAATACTTAGAATCCTTGAGAAAGATGCTAGATTATCGGCAAAAGAAATCTCCTCCATAACCAACCAATCTGAAGAAGCCATCAAGAATAAGATAGAGGAGATGGAAAAAAAACAAGTCATCAGAAAATATAAAACCGTAATAAATTGGGAATTGGCAGGTAAAAAAGAAGTTTATGCGATGATAGATGTAAATGTGGTTCCTGAGCGTGATAGAGGATATGATGCAGTAGCAGAGCGGATAATGCGCTTCCCTGAAGTAAGAACACTTTACTTAATTTCAGGTAAATATGATCTCTCAGTTCTTGTTAGGGGTAAAGACTATAAGGAAGTTGCTTTCTTTGTATCTGATAAACTAGCTCCATTAGATCAAGTAACTGGAACAAATACCCACTTTATGTTGAAGCGTTACAAAGAAGATGGAGATGTTCTTTTTGGTGAAGAAGCAAATAAAAGGTTAGCAATAAGTCCATAGCCGTATGAAAAGGAAAATATCAGAAAGGGCCAGAGGTGTTCCTCCATCAGGCATTAGGAAGTTCTTTGAACTTGTAATGGGTATCGAAGATGTAATTTCCTTAGGAGTAGGAGAGCCGGATTTTGTAACTCCTTGGCACATCAGGGAAGCATGCATGTATTCCTTAGAACAAGGATACACAATGTACACTTCAAATTATGGTATCTTAGAACTTCGACAACAGATTTCTAAGAAACTTAATACGGATTACTCTCTTCAATATGATCCAAACGACGAAATATTAGTAACCGTTGGAGTAAGTGAAGGTTTTGACCTAGCACTTAGAGCCCTAATAAATCCTGGTGAAGAAGTTATCCTTCATGAACCTAGCTATGTATCCTATAAACCTTGTACTATATTCACAGGAGGAATCCCTAAAATAGTAAATACCGATGTTGAAGATGAGTTCAAGGTATTGCCTGAAAAAATCGAGAAAAAAATTACAGACAAAACTAAAGTATTAATCCTGAATTATCCGAATAATCCAACAGGCGCTATAATGAGGAAAAAAAATCTTGAAGAGATTGCAGATGTTGCAAATAATCACGATCTAATAGTTATAAGTGACGAAGTGTATGATAAACTCACCTATAATACTAAACATGTGTCATTTGCATCTTTAAATGGCATGAAAGAACGGACCGTTCTTTTAAATGGATTCTCAAAATCATATGCTATGACTGGGTTACGCATAGGGTATGCGGCTTGTAACAAAACAATAATTGAAGCAATGATGAAGATTCATCAATATTCAATGCTTTGCGCTCCCATAACCGGACAAATGGCTGCAATTGAAGCACTCAAAAACGGTGAAGATCAAGTGGTAGAGATGAGGAGGCAGTATAATGAACGCCGCAAATTAATTGTGAAACGATTTAACGAGATGGATTTACCTTGTTTCGAATCTAAAGGCGCTTTCTATGCTTTTCCATCGATAAGTTCTTGTGGCGTAAGTTCCGAGGAATTCGCTGAAAAATTACTAAAAAAGGAAAAAGTAGCGGTGGTGCCAGGAAATGTTTTTGGACAAAGTGGTGAAGGCTTCTTACGTTGTTCCTATTCTGCTTCTTTAAAAGACATAACAGAGGCAATGGATCGTATAGAGCATTTCGTTGAAAAGCATATCTAGTTAATCCAAAAAAGATTTTAAACGACAATTTACTGGAAAAATAGTATTGTATAGGCGATAATATTGGATTCAAATATAATAAAATTAAAAAATTGTGATCCCAACTTAGTCAATGAAGTTATAGAAGCTGGGGGAACAAATGCACAAATGTGTTTTTCCTGCGGCACCTGTACTGGAGGATGCCCTGCTATCTACGCTATGGATTATACTCCTCGACAAATTATACGTATGGTTGATTTGGGTATTAAAGATAAAATTTTTAAGTCAAATACAATTTGGATTTGTGCCGGATGTCACACATGTTCTCTGAGATGTCCTCGTGGAGTAGAGGTATCTAAGGTAATGTCAGCCCTTAAATCAATAGCAATTAAACATGGATATGGTGCAGATGATGACCCCAGTGGCCCAGCATGGTACAAATCATTTTCAGAAGTTACAATGCGTTATGGTAGGATTTTTGAACCAGAACTAATGTTGTTGTTTAATATTAAAAAGAGTAAAAACCCTATAGAACTTATCAGATCTATGTTGAAAGATGCCCCATTAGGTATAAAAATGCTGAAAAAAGGTAAGTTATCCCTTTTGCCTGAGAAGATTAAAGGAAAATCGCATATGAAAATTATCTATGAAAATATAAAGAGAATTAAAGCAGAGGAAGATGTCTGTTCTGTATACTTGAATAAATTAAAATGAAACTTGCTTACTATCCAGGTTGTGTTCTCCCAACAAGTGGTAAAGAATATGATATGTCGACTAGAGAAGTATTTTCATTCTTAGGTATTGAACTTCAAGAGTTAGAAGACTGGAGTTGTTGTGGAGCAACAGCGGTTTATAACATGGATAACCTTTTAGCTCTTGCTTTACCAGCAAGAAATCTAGCCATTTCAGAAAAATCTGGTCTAGATATGACAACACCATGTCCGACATGTAGTTATTGGCTTTGGAAAACTCAAGAGGAAATGCTTGATAATGGTACCAATAAAGAGAAAATCAATAAAGCGCTTAAAGGAACAGATCTTGAGTATAATGGAAAAATCGGAGCTAAGCATATCCTTGAGGTAATATCCGATGATATCGGTGTTAATAAAATAAATAGCAAAGTGATTAAGCCTCTTCGTGGCTTGAAAGTTGTACCTTATTACGGATGTTACATTGTGCGGCCACCACGTAAGAATCCTTTTGACAGTCCTGAAAATCCCACTTCAATGGATAGATTAATAGAAGCCGTGGGAGCAACTCCAATTTCATGGGACATGAAAACTAAATGCTGTGGGGGCTCTGTAGTTGTATCCAAAGAAGAAGTCGCCCTCAAACTAACATATGATATTTTAAAAAAGGCCAAGATGCTTGGTGCAGATTGTATAATAACTCCTTGCCAGCAGTGCAACCTTGTTCTTGATGCAAAGCAAGTTGATGTGGAGAAAGTTTATAATGATAAAATTGATATTCCTATCCTATATTTTACTCAGCTTTTAGGACTTGCTTTTAATATTTCACCGAAAAAACTTGGTTTAGACAAAAACATTGTTACTGTTAATAAATTACTTAATTCACTAGGTTTATCGTCTAATTGATAACTGAAGAATAATTGGAAAGGTTTATATTAGTCTTTTACAAAGTGAACAAGAGGTGAAAGAATTGAGTGAACTACCTTTATCAGCTGCTGATAGGATAATTAGGAACGCTACAGGCTTGCGCGTTGGTTATGATGCTGCAAAAGCCCTTGCGGAGGTACTTGAGAAAGAAGGGGAAGCAATTTCGAGGGAAGCAGGAAAATATGCTAAACATGCAGGAAGGAAGACTGTAAAGTCAAGTGATATCAAACTTGCTACGGAGTAGATTTTAATATTGGTCGTCCAAATCCCTTTTTTGATATAATTTCTCTTTCTTCATAGGCTATTCTGCCTCTCAACACAACTTTATCTATACATCCAATTACTTTTTGGCCGTCAAATGGACTGTATTTTGCTTTAGAAAAAAATTCGTCAACCTCTATTTTGCCAGCTTCTTTCATATCTAATATTACCAAATCCGCGTCCATTCCACTTTTTATTAGACCTTTACTTTTTATATTTAGTATTCGAGCTGGATTATTGCACATCCAGCGTACTAAATCAGGTAATGTTAAGCGACCTTGATTAACCAAAGTCAGGAATAATTTGAGCATGACATCCAAATTTGACATTCCTCCAAGAGATTCATCAAGATTTCCCTCTTTATCCTTAATCTCGTGTGGAGCGTGATCACTAGAAATGACTTGTATATTCCCATTTTTCAGTCCATTCCAAAGTGCCTTGGTATCTTTAGCACTCCTTAAAGGGGGATGTGTTTTTGCAAAACCTCTAAATTCTTTTAGTAGTTTTTCAGTTAATAAAAGATGATGGGGAGTAACTTCAGAAGAGATGTATCTATTAAAAAAATTTAGAGAATTTTGGCTAGAGACATGACAAATATGAACTTTTTTTTTGTATTTATTAGCCAATGATGCTATCTTTTTTACAGCTGCAACTTCAGCACTAGCTGGTCGTTTATTTCCAATAAAAAGTTTTGGTTCTTCAGCATGGATGGAAACACTACGCCTGAGCCTAATGGTTTCTTCAATTGTCTTTTCATCAATTTCTCCCAATGTATTGTCCATATAAATTTTGTATGCAATCGGTTCAACTTCTATTTCAGATTTTTGATTATCTCTTGTAACTCCAAAGTTCAATCCGAAATCGGCAATACTCTTTTGTGATGCCAGTCTAATACGGTTATTGTATGTCTGGATATCAGTAACAGGAGGATTAGAATTGGGCATATCAATAAATGTTGTCACCCCGCCTGCAATAGCTGCTCTACTACCAGAGTAAAAATCTTCCTTACGCTTATTTTTAAAATCCCTCATATGAACATGAATATCAACTAGACCTGGAATAACATAATTTTTCTTGATGTCAATCTCTTCAGTATCTCTAAACTTATTACCTATCCCAACTATTTTTTCTCTTTTTATCAGGATATCTCCTTCAATAATATCTGTAGTTCCGACTATTCGACAGTTTTTTAGGAGCATAATATAACTTGGTTTTAGATATATTAAAGGCTAACCTAGAAGTTCCATAAATGAATTCCATTAGATGAAATGGTTAAAACTGGTAGAAAAACAAATGCGATGTTGGTTTTTTTTTAGACTCAAAATTTTCGATAGGAAGATTAAAAGGTATGAAAATATATATTTAAATTTAAAATATCCGAGAAAGGTTTTATGAGAATTAACAGAGCTTGATATGATTTTGATTGGATGACATTGGTATAAAATAAAAAAAGTATAATATAAAGATATTTCATTTTGAGAAGTGAGAATTGATGCATCAGATACCCACAGCCGATGAAGTTCGTTCATCCATCTTATCAACATTAAATAAATGTAGGGAAATTAGATCCAAACAATTGCTCCACGCTCACGTATTAAAAATGTTAAAGGTTAATAATCAGTTTTATACGATATCTCAAGACAGAGTTAAACGCATAGCAGCCAATATGCCAGAAGTCTTAGTTTCTATTGAGAATAGGAAGTCTCTAAAGGAACCAAAAAAGTGCTACATATGTAGTAACCTTTTGGATGATATAAAGTCTAAAGACCTTTTCGGGAAACCAACTAAATTTGGAAAAAAATGTCCAAAATGCGGTTTTAAGATAGATAAAAAAATGTTTGTACCAAAGCGTTATATTTTCTTTAAAAAATAATATTATGTACACTTTAGAGGAGGGTATATGTCTAGTCAATAGCGCTAGAAAAATAATCACTAATTATCTCGAAAAGGATAAAAACAATATTCAATTAAATCTGTCAAATAAGAAATTCGTGAAAAAAGTAGGAGTATTTGTAACACTGAATACTTATCCCAATAATAATCTTCGAGGTTGTATAGGATATCTTGAACCAGTGATGGCATTGAAAGATTCTTTAAGACAAGCCGCTATTGCAGCTGCTACAAATGATCCAAGATTTCCATCCGTTCACCATAATGAACTTGATAGTATATTAATTGAAGTTAGTATCCTTACAAATCCTGAAATTCTTTCGGGAACTCCTTCAGGATATGTTCATGAAATCGAGATAGGTAAACATGGTCTGATAGTTGAAAATGGTTCTAATAAAGGGTTACTGCTACCGCAGGTGGCCATTGAAGAGGAATGGGATAAAGAGGAATTCATTTCAAAAGCTTGTATAAAAGCAGACCTTTTTCCTGATGCTTGGCATGACAAGAATACAAAAGTATATAGGTTTCAAGCGCTAATTTTCTCTGAGCTAACACCAGATGGTAAAGTTGTTGAAAAAAGGTTTTATGAGGGGTAAGATTAAATATTAGATTACATAAGTAAACCCGGAAACATGAATTATGATGTTATAGTTATAGGTGCAGGGCCCGCAGGACTATTCGCTGCATATGAAATAACCCGCAAAAGCGATCTTAAAGTATGCATTGTAGAGATGGGTAAAGATGTAAAAAATCGAACATGCCCTATGGAAATAACTGATGTTTGTACAAAGTGCAAGCCATGTAACATTATGTGTGGCATTGGCG
>Ga0187833_10004952_pt1 | contig 12797 bp, 11 predicted proteins | sample ETNtaG_37_FD_167968 | JGI IMG/M metagenome (GOLD analysis project Ga0187833, IMG submission 167968) | Marine microbial and viral communities from oxygen minimum zone, Eastern Pacific Ocean - ETNP2014_SV_400_PacBio MetaG (Illumina Assembly) | ecosystem: Environmental > Aquatic > Marine > Hypoxic... | reverse complement strand
AATGATTTTAGAATCGAAGACATAATATATCTTATTACTATTTTACTTAAAGTTAAGCAATTTTTTTAAATTTTCTATCCAATAATGACTTTAAAAATTTACCTGTATAACTTTCTTTAAATTCAATAATTTCTTCAGGTTTTCCTTCTGCTATTATATTTCCTCCATTAACACCACCGTCTGGACCCAAATCGATAATATAGTCTGCAGTTTTAATTACTTCTAGATTATGTTCTATAACAACAACTGTATTACCAGTAGCTACAAAAGTATGTAAAATTTCTAATAATTTTTTTATATCATGATAATGTAAACCTGTAGTAGGCTCATCTAATATATACATTGTTCTTCCTGTAGATCTTTTCGAAAGTTCTTTTGCAAGCTTAATTCTTTGAGCTTCACCACCTGATAATGTAGTGGCTTGTTGTCCTATTTTAATGTAACCAAGTCCAACTTTTTTTAGTGTTAATAACTTGCTTCTTATACTAGAAATATTTTCGAAATAATCACAACCTTCATCTACAGTCATATTTAATATATCCGCTATACTTTTATCTTTAAATTTAATCTCTAAAGTTTCTCTATTGTATCTGCTTCCTTTACATTCGTCGCAAGTAATATAAACATCTGGTAAAAAATGCATTTCATAAGTAATCACACCATCTCCTTCGCACGCTTCACATCTTCCTCCTCTTACATTGAACGAAAATCTTCCAGGTTTATAACCACGAGCTTTAGACTCAGGTAAATTTGTAAACCAATCTCTTATCGGTCCAAATGCTCCAGTATATGTTGCCGGATTTGATCTTGGTGTTCTTCCAATGGGTGATTGATCTATATCTATAACTTTATCTATTAATTCAATTCCTTTAAATCCTTTAAATGGTTTAGGAATTTTTCTAGATTTGTTATTATTTAACGTAAGGTTTAATGCATTATAAAGTGTTTGAAGAATTAAAGTTGACTTACCGCTTCCCGAAACACCTGTTACGCAAACAAAACTTCCTAGAGGGATTTTTAAGTTTACGTTATTTAAATTATTTCCTGTTGCTCCTAATATTTCTATGAATCTACCATTTTTTGCCAATCTTCTATTTTTTGGTATTTGAATAAAACTTTTATTTGATAAGTATTTTCCTGTTATGCTTTGTTCATTTTTTATTATTTCTTGATAATTTCCTTGAACAACAATCTCTCCTCCATTATTTCCAGCTTCTGGACCAAGATCAATAATATGATCTGCATTTTCAATTGTCTCTGTATCGTGTTCTACAACAATAACTGTATTACCAAGATCTCTTAACCTTTTTAGTGCATCAATAAGCTTTATATTATCTTTTTGATGAAGACCTATTGAAGGTTCATCTAATACATAAAGAACTCCTGTTAGACCAGAACCTATTTGTGAAGCCAATCTTATTCTTTGAGATTCTCCCCCAGATAATGTTCCAGATTCTCTTGATAAGGTTAAATAATCAAGACCAACATTTATCAAGAAGTCCAATCTTTCGTTAATCTCTTTTAATATATGATAACCAATTTTTAACCGAGTTTTATCCAAATTCTTTTCTAATGACATAAACCATTTTTTAGAATCTAAAATAGACTTTTCGGTAATTTCACTGATGTTTAAATTATTAATTTTAACACACAAAGCTTCATCTTTTAATCTATAACCATTACATCTTTCACATTTTGTATCCGATTGATATTGAGCAATTTCTTCTCTCTTCCAGTCGCTATCTGTTTCTAAGAATCTTCTTTCTAGATTATTTACCACACCTTCAAAAGTTTTTTTATGTGAATATTTTTCATATCCATCATCGTAAGAAAATTTGATTTCTTCATTATCAGAACCAAATAAAATTATATCCTTAATTTTTTTTGATAATTTAAACCACTTTTCATTCAAGGAAAAATCGTAATGTTTAGACAGAGAAGCTAGAGTTTGTGCATAATACATAAATTTTGACTTAGACCAAGGTTCAATTGCTCCATCAGCAATACTTTTTTTTTCATTTGGAACAACAAGTTTAGGATCAACATTAAGTTTTATACCTATGCCTTCACATTCCTCACAAGCTCCATATGGACTATTAAAGGAAAATAACCTTGGTTCAATTTCTTCAATTGTAAAACCACTTTCAGGACATGCAAATTTTGTTGAGAAAATTAATTTTTCAATTTTTCTAAACTTTTTTGGAATTGTTTCGTTTTCAAATTCTACAAATATTAAGCCACTTGAAAGATTTACTGATGTTTCAACACTTTCTGCTAGTCTATTACCTAAAGTCGAATTTATTACAATTCTATCAACAAGTATTGATATATCATGTTTTAATTTTTTATTTAACTCTGGAACTTTGTCAATTTCATATAATTCCTCATCAATCTTTATTTTTCTAAAACCTCTTTTTTTTAAATTTAAAATATCTTTTTTATATTCTCCTTTTCTTCCTCTTACGATTGGAGCATAGAGATAAATCGTAGATTTTTTTGGGAGTTCTTTAATCTTATCTACTATTTGACTTACAGTTTGTGACTTAATTGGTTTGCCAGTAAATGGAGAATAAGGTATTCCAGTTCTTGCAAATAAAACTCTCATATAATCATAAATTTCTGTTACAGTGGCGACTGTAGACCTGGGGTTTTTTGAAGTATTTTTTTGTTCTATTGATATTGCTGGACTTAAACCTTCAATAAGGTCAACATTAGGTTTTTTCATTTTGTCAAGAAACTGTCTAGCATATGCAGATAAACTTTCGACATATCTTCTTTGTCCTTCAGCATATATTGTATCAAAGGCTAGAGATGATTTTCCTGATCCAGACAGCCCAGTAATTACCACAAATTTATCTTTTGGAATTTCTAAAGAAATATTCTTTAAATTGTGCTCTTTTGCGCCTTTAATAACTATCTTTTTTTGCATAATTTCTGTTGCTTTAAATTAATAAAATTAATATTCAAGATAATTAGTGTTATAATTAAATAAATCAATTTTTTAAAATATTATGGCTGGAAGTTTAAATAAAGTACTTTTGATTGGTCGTTTAGGTGCAGACCCAGAAATCAAACAAATGGTAAGTGGAAAAAGTGTTGCAAGACTAAGTCTTGCTACAAGCCAAACTTGGAAAGATAAAAATACTGGTGAAAAAAAAGAAAAAACTGAATGGCATAGAATAGTTGTTTTTAACGAAGGCCTAGTAAATGTAGTACAACAATATCTTAAAAAAGGTGCACAAGTGTACGTTGAAGGTCAATTATCAACGCGTAAGTGGAAAGATGAACAAAGTGGTCAAGATAAATATACTACAGAAATATTAATTCAAGGTTACAACTCTTCATTAACGATGCTCGGAAGCAGCAATCAAAATTCTATTCCTTCTCAAGATGCAAAACAAAATCTTGATGATAATAAAATTGCAAGCCAAGACGATTTGGATGACGATATTCCATTTTAGTTTTTATGCAAAAAAACGAAATCAATAAAAATTTAAATATAAAACCTATCTCAATGTATGATGAAATGAGTTCATCATACTTGTCATATGCTATGAGCGTAATCATTAGTAGGGCTTTACCCGATATTAGAGACGGACTCAAACCAGTGCACAGAAGAATACTTTACGCTATGCATAAAGGTGGATTTGATTGGACTAAACAATTTAGAAAATCTGCAAGAATTGTTGGAGATGTAATTGGTAAGTATCATCCACATGGTGATCAAGCTGTATATGACGCCCTAGTTAGAATGGTTCAAGATTTTTCAATGAGCCTCCCTTTAATTGATGGTCAAGGTAATTTTGGATCAATTGATGGAGATCCACCAGCAGCGATGAGATACACAGAAACAAAACTTGCAAAAATTTCACAATATTTAATTGATGATATAGATAAGAATACAGTTTCCTTCAAAAATAATTATGATGAAACGGAACAAGAACCCGTTGTACTGCCTGCACAATATCCAAATTTATTAGTCAATGGAGCGGGAGGCATAGCTGTTGGTATGGCAACAAGCATTCCACCTCATAATTTAGGGGAAATAATTGATGGGACATTGGCATTAATCAAAAATAAAGAAATAAAAATTAGTGAATTAATGAAATTTATTCCTGGTCCTGATTTTCCAACGGGGGGACTAATAATTGGCAAAAACATAATTAAACAGGGTTATAAAACTGGAAGAGGTTCATTTAAAATACGTGGAGATATAAAAGTAGAAAATTTAAAAAATGGCAAGGATAGACTGGTTATTACTTCTATTCCTTATCAGGTTAATAAATCTACTCTAAATGAACGTATCGCAGAACTAGTTAGACAAAAAAAAATTGAAGGAATAAAAGATATAAGAGACGAGTCAAATAGAGAAGGCATAAGAGTAGCAATAGATTTAAGAAGAAATATTGAACCAGAAACTATAAAAAGACAATTATATAAATATACAACAATAGAAAGTTCTTTTGGTTTCAATACGTTAGCAATAGTAAAAAACAAACCCAAAACATGCAGCTTAAAAGATTTTTTAGAAAATTTTTTAAAATTTAGAGAAGATGTTGTAATTAAAAAAACAAAATTCGATCTTAAAAAGGCAGAAAATAGAGTTCATATACTAATTGGTTTATCTGTAAGCGTAGAAAATATTGACAAAGTTATAAAGATTATAAGATCTTCAAGAAATCCTGAAGAAGCTAAAAATTCATTATTAAAAACAAAATGGAAAATTATTAGATCAGCAAAACTTATAAAGTTAATCGATAATAAGAATTACAAGATCTCTTATTCTTTTTCTGAAGAACAAGTTGTATCTATTTTAGAACTAAGATTACAAAAACTAACAGCTTTAGGTATTAATGAAATTGAAGTTGAAATAAAAAAATTAGCAGAATTAATAAAACATTACAATAAAATTATAAATTCTAAGAGTGAATTATTAAAAGTTATAAGTACTGATTTACAACATATTAAGGAAAAATTTTCTTATCCAAGAAGAACAAAAATAATAAACGCTGTTTTAAATTATGATATCGAAGAAACCATACAAAAAGAATCTGTAATTATAACAATTACTCTGCAGGGTTATATCAAAAGGGGGGCGTTAAGCCATGTCAAACAACAAAAAAGAGGAGGTAAGGGGAAGGCAAGTATTAAAACAAGAGGTGAGGACTCAGTGGTACAAACTCTTTCTGTAAACACTCATACTTCTTTATTATTTTTTTCTACCGAAGGATTGGCTTACAAAATTAAGGCCTGGAAAATTCCAGAAGGATCTTCGTTATCAAAAGGTAAATCTTTGTTTAATTTATTACCATTAAAAAATCATCAATCTATTAGTTCAATAATGCCATATCCAGATGAAAAAATTGATACAAAAAACATGCATATAATTTTTGCTACCAATAAAGGTAAAATTAGAAAAAATCAATTAGATGATTTTGCATCAATAAATATTTCAGGAAAAATTGCAATGAAACTAGATGCCAGTGATAAAATTATTGGTGTTAAGATATGTAGAGACGATCAAGATATTATTTTAAATACAAAATTTGGTAAATGCATAAGATTTGAATCAAAAAAATTAAGAATGTTTAAAGGAAGATCTTCAAAAGGCATTAGAGGAATCAATTTGACAGATAAAGATTCTATTGTTTCACTTTCAATTATTGATCACTATGATCAGAAATATAACAAAAATTATAAAGATGCTAAATCTGAATTAAAAGCTAAAGAAAAATACATATTATCTATTACTGAAAATGGTTATGGAAAAAGAACCTCTCATTACGATTTTAGAGTAACAAATAGAGGGGGCAAAGGCATTATAGGAATTATAAATTCTCATAGAAATGGAAATGTTTCATCATCATTTCCTGTATTTGAAGGTGATCAAATTTTAATTTCTACTGATAAAGGAAGGGTGATTAGGACTTCCGTAAAAGAAATAAGAATTGCAAACAGAAATACACAGGGTGTAAGAATTATTAAACTCTCAGGAAATGAAAAAGTTGTTTCGGCAATAAAACTAGATGATAATTTAATTTAATGAAAAATATAGGAATTTATCCGGGCACTTTTGATCCAATTACATTTGGACATATTGACGTAATAAATAAATCCTTAAAATTTGTTGATAAAGTTGTAATAAGTATTTCCAATGAAAATGATAATCAAAAGAATTGTCTTTTTACATTAGAAGAAAGAATTGAAATAGTTAAAAAAGCACTTTTTAAAGATTTAAAATTCTCAAAAAATAATATTATTGTAATAGCATTTGACTCATTAACAACTGAATTGTGTGAGAAATATAATTCTAATATAATTTTAAGAGGACTAAGAGCGGTATCTGATTTTGAATATGAGTTTCAATTAGCAGGCATGAATAGAAAGCTAAATAAGAATATAGAGACTATATTTCTTATGTCGAATGTTGAAAACCAAATAATATCTTCTCATTTAGTTAAAGAAATAGCAAAACATAATGGCAAATTAAATAAATTTACAACCAAGAGTACTATCCGATTTCTAAAAAAAAAATATGGCTAAATTTTTCAATATAATTATTTTTTCAATTCTAATATTAACTAACAACTTAAATGCAAAGGAGAATATAATGTTATTAAAACTCAAAGATGGTGAAGTAAAGATAGAAATGTTTCCAGATGTTGCCCCGAACCATGTTAATAGAATTACTGAACTGGCAAATAGAGGTTTATATAACAACGTTGTATTTCATAGAGTTATTGATGGTTTTATGGCTCAAACAGGAGATGTTAAGTTTGGTAATTCTTCATCTAAAGATTTTGATCTAAGAAATGCAGGAATGGGAGGATCAGATTTACCAGACTTAAAACAAGAATTTAGCAATTTGCCTCATGAGAGAGGCACAGTTTCAATGGCAAGATCATCTGATCCTGATAGTGCTAATAGTCAATTTTTTATATGTTTTGATGCTGCTCCATTTTTAGATCGACAATATACTGTATTTGGTAAAGTTGTTGAAGGTATGAAATTTGTAGATAAAATAAACAGAGGAGATGGATCAAATGGTTCTGTATCTGATCCAGATAAAATAATTAGTTTTAAATCAGAGTAACAAATTTAAATGAATGACATTAAAAAAGTTCAATTTTAATGTACTTTATACAGAAAATGATTCTAGAGTAGGATTAATCGAAACTCATAGAGGAAACATAAATACACCTGCCTTTATACCTGTTGGCACGCAAGCAACCGTTAAAGGCGTTTTTATTGATGACGTAATAAAAGCGGGTAGTGAAATTATCTTATCAAATACGTATCATTTAATGATTAGACCTGGTGTAAAAAGAATAATTAGTGTCGGTGGTTTACATAAATTTATGAATTGCAAATTACCTATTTTGACTGACTCAGGTGGTTTTCAAGTAATGTCTCTTTCAAAACTGAATAAAATTGACAAGGAAAAAGGTGCTATATTTCAATCACATGTTGATGGAAAAAAATTCGTTTTAAATCCTGAAGAAAGTATCCGAATTCAAAAAGATCTTAACTCAGATATTGTTATGGTTATGGACGAATGTCCAAAAAAATCAAATGATTATGATAAGATTAAAAAATCTATGGAACTTTCAATGTATTGGGCAAGAAGATCAAAGGATGCTTTTGGAAAAAACCCTCACAAAGGAATTTTTGGAATAGTACAAGGAGGTTTATTTAGTGATTTAAGAATTGAATCTATAAATAAATTAATGAAAATTGGTTACGATGGTTACGCTGTGGGAGGTTTGGCTGTAGGTGAGTCGCAAAAAGAAATGTTTAAAGTTTTGGATTATTTAAAAGATCATTTACCAAAAGATAAACCTAGGTATTTAATGGGCGTAGGAACACCTTCCGATATTTTAGGTGCAGTTAAAAGAGGAATAGATATGTTTGATTGTGTTTTACCAACAAGATCAGGAAGAACCGGTTTAGCATTTACCTGGAATGGTAGAATACAAATAAGAAATTCAAAAAATAAAAATGACAATTTACCTTTAGATTTAAATATTTCAAAGTTTGGTTTGAATAAATATTCTAAAAATTATTTAAATCATTTATTAAATACTAACGAAATGCTAGCATCAATGATTCTAACCTTGAATAATATAAATTTTTATCAAGAATTAATGTCAGAGATTAGAAAAAATATAAAAAAAGGAACTTTTGATGAATTTCACGATAAGTATATTAATTTATTGTAAATTATTAACATTGATAATTAAATAAAAATGAATATAAGGAACAGCGTTGGGCCCTTAGCTCAGTTGGTAGAGCAATTCCCTTTTAAGGAATGGGTCGTTGGTTCGAGTCCAACAGGGCTCACCATTATGATATTATGTTATTGGTGGATACTTTAGAACAATTTCATTGATCCATTCTGTAATTTTATTAATTCTGTTTGTATTGGAAGGATGAGTACTCATGAACTCCGGTGGTTCTTTACCTTTATTTGCTTCCTTCATACGTTCCCAAATTTTAACAGTTTCTCTTATGTCATATCCAGATAATGAAGCAAAAATTAAACCTAGATAATCAGCTTCACTTTCCTGTTTTCGATTAAATGGATTCATAATTCCTATTTGAGATAGTAATCCAACTGTATTCATCCCTGTTGTTCTATTAACTTGAGATATTTTACCACCAGTAGCAATATCTATTATTTGAGTTCCGGTATTTAACAAAACACTTCTACTTGCTCTTTCAACCGAATGTTTTGCTACAGCATGAGCAATTTCATGACCCATCACGGCAGCTAAACCATTATCATTTTTTGTTATTTCTAGCATTCCAGTATAAACAGCAATTTTTCCTCCAGGCATACACCAAGCGTTTCTTACTTTCTTGTTTTCAATTAAAATATACTCCCAATTAAAATTTGCCGTTGGATCGGGTTGATTATTACGATCAAAAAATTCTGAAATTGAATATTCAATCTTAGATCCAATTTCTTTAATTTTATCTAAAGTTTTTTTATCCTCGCTTAACTTTGCTTTTTGTTTTACTTTTTCGTATAACTGTTCAGCCTTCCTGTTTAAGCTAGATTCTGGAATTATTTTTAATTGTTTCCTTTCAGTTATTGGTACAGAGGAACAAGCATTTAAACCGAGGGACATACAACCGCAACCAAACAGATATATGAAATTTCTTCTATTCACCTTTTAATATAATTACAATAAATGTATAATTTATTCAATAATAAGCTAAAATAAAAAAATGGTAAGATCAATAAGAATAAAGAGAAGAAGCATTTCTATATTTGCAAAACTCAGAAACTATTTTGTAACCGGTATAGTTGTTCTGGTTCCTATAGGTATAACTTTATATTTAATAAAATTTTTTGTAACTATATCATCAAAGTTAGTACCCTATGATCTTAACCCTAATAATTATTTGCCAATTGCAATTCCTGGGTTGGAAATAATTCTATCAATAATATTTATTACTTTTATTGGAGGTTTATCGCTTTCTTTTATAGGAAAAAAAATTCTTCAACTTTTCAATGATTTGTTAAAGAAAATTCCAATTTTAAGAACTATATATTCGGCAATCGGACAAATGGCTGAAACTTTAGCTCCCAAAAGAGGCAATAGGAAAACAGTAGTTTTGGTAGAATATCCTAGAAAAGGTAGTTGGGCAGTTGGCTTTGCTACAAAAGAGAACAAAGGTGAAATTTCAAAAAAAACTAATAGTAAATTAGTAAATGTTTTCATTCCTACCACTCCCAATCCTACAAGTGGCTTTTTGCTAATGTTTCCTAAAGACGAAGTGATTTATTTAGACATGTCTTTTGAAGAGGCCTCTAAATTTATTGTTTCAGCAGGAACATCTGAACAAAAAACTAAATAATTTCATTTATTATTTTTGCCCTATCATATAATTTTAACAATTTATTATAAATGGAAAAATCAGGATTCTTATTTTCTATTTTTTTTACTTCTTCTTCAGCTAATTCAAACAAATCTTTGTTCAATATTGGATCTGCTAATCTAAATCTTTTAATTCCACTTTGTTTAAATCCCAAAATATCACCATAACCACGTAATTTCATATCTTCTTCAGATATTTTAAATCCATCATTGGAATTCTTCAAAATTTTAATTCTTTTCTTGGCATTTTCACTCAAGTTTGATTTAAAAATTAAAATACAATAAGATTCTTTATTTCCTCTACCAACTCTACCTCTAAGCTGATGTAATTGTGAAAGACCATATTTATTTGCATTTTCTATAATAATTAGATTTGCATTTGGAAAATCTATACCAACTTCAATGACGGTTGTAGAAACCAATATGTCTAATTTTTTGCTTAAAAAATTATTTAAAACTTTATCCTTTTCATATTTATTCATAGAACCATAGATTAAACCTACGCGGTTTTTAAAATATCTTTCAAGAAAAATACTTTTATCAATCGCGGATTGATGATCTATTTTTTTTGATTTTTCTATTAACGGGCATACCCAAAATACTTGATTTTGATTATGAATTTCTTTTTTTACGAATTTAATTATATCATCTATCTTGCTTTCTAATTTACTGTAAGTCTTTACTTGTTTTCTATTATTAGGTTTTTCTTTAATTAAAGTTATGTCCATATCTCCATAAATAGTCATCATCATAGTTCTAGGTATGGGTGTTGCTGACATAACCAAAACATCACAATTGTTTCCACCTTTATCAGATAATTCTTTTCTTTGCTTAACTCCAAATTTATGTTGCTCATCAATTATTATTAAACCTAGATTTGAATATTTTATTTTCTTTTGAAATAAAGCGTGGGTACCAATTATAAAGTCTATATTATTATTCTCTATATTTTTTAATATTAATTTTTTATTTTTATGTTCTGTTTTACTACTTAATAATTCAATTTTACATTTATCAGCAAAATTTTTATTAATAAAATTATAATGTTGTCTTGCTAATATTTCGGTCGGAACCATCATTGATACTTGGTATCCTGATTTAATTGCATTTAAAGCAGCAATAATTGATACAATGGTTTTACCAGATCCAACATCGCCTTGTATAAGTCTAAACATTCTTTGTTTTGATTTTAAATCCTTATTTATTACTTCAATGGCTTTATTTTGGTCATTAGTTAATTTGAAATTCAAAGACTTTGTTATATTTTTTGTTAAATCATCATTAAAAATTTTTTCTTTTTTTTTTATTTTTTTTATTTTTGTTCTTAATTGTGAAGATAAAAGAAAATGAGAAAATATTTCATCAAATATAAGTCTTTTTAAAAAATTTGAGTTTTTAATTTTATCAAAGTTTTCTTTGTGAATTCTAATAATTGAATCTTTCCATCTGACATTATTAAATTTTTTTAAAACTTCTTTATTATGCCATTCATCAAGATTGGGTAATTTTGTTAATACTTCATTAATGATATCGTTGTATTTTTTTAAACTAAGGCCTTCGGTTAAACTATATTTATTTTGATCTGCTAAAATGTTGTTATTATTTTTTGATACAAGTGTTGGATTAACGAGTTGATATTTATTTTTATAAAATCCAACTTTGCCAGTTATTATTATTTCTTTGTATAAAGGTAATATTTTTTTAATATAACCTTCATAACTATTAAAGAAAATGCAATCTAATTTTACGGAATTATATTCACATATAACTCTGTTAGGTAAATTTCTTATTCTTGGAAAGCTATATTTTATGGGAATTATTTTTACTGCTTGTAATTTACCAAGTTGTAAATTATCAATAGTAGTTTCTTTTGAAGTTTCAATCTTTGATATAGGCAAATGCCATAAGAGATCAAATATAGTTTTAATATTTTTTCTAATGAATAAATTAAATGTTTTTTTACCTATACCTTTAATATTATCTAAGCTTGATAATAAATATTCATAATCTTCCATTAAATATATATAAAACTATCCATAATGAATTCAAATAAACAAAATTTAATAAATAAAATAGTGTATCGCGCTCAATACAGAGGTACTAAGGAAATGGACATTTTTTTAACTTCGTTTGTTAATTCTATTATTAAATCGTTATCAGTAAAAGACCTTGAAGATTTGAATAATGTTATAAATATGAATGATGAAGATATTTTAAGAATTGCTAGTGCTGAAATTATAAATCAAGATTATAAAAATAATAAAATTGTAGAATTATTAATAAATTTTAAAAAAAAATATTAATGGCGGAGAGACTGGGATTCGAACCCAGGAAAGAGTTGCCCCTTTGCCGGTTTTCAAGACCGGTGCTTTCAACCGCTCAGCCATCTCTCCGTTGATGAGTGTTTATAACCATAATAATTAAATTCAACTAAAAACACACCCTTAAATTTTGTTATTTTTACGTTTGCTTCTAGTTTCATCCTACAAAATCCTAGAATATTGAATAATATTTTTTAAATCATTCTCACAAAATCTACCTTAATACAAATCAAAGACTCTGTATTAAATGTCAGTTATTATGAAGCCATGAAGAAAGAGAGATGGATCTTGCACATTATAAAATCTTTCAACTTGTTGATTATAAAAAAATTTTTTTTGGTTTTTTTTGTCTTTTTAATATTCTCTGTAGCAACAAATAGTTCTGAGAGATCAGAAAATGAAATCAAGCTAGGTATTTTTATAGAAGACTTGGATCAATTTGGTAATTTTAAAGAAATTAATTATGCACCAGATGGGATGTTTCCTGAAAAGGCTAATACTTTTTATAAAAAACAAATTATTTCTCAAAAAGAATTCATAAAGATTTTTGTCAAACAGAAAGGGTTGATGGAAAAATATACAGATAGGGTAA
>Ga0187833_10004949_pt1 | contig 12799 bp, 13 predicted proteins | sample ETNtaG_37_FD_167968 | JGI IMG/M metagenome (GOLD analysis project Ga0187833, IMG submission 167968) | Marine microbial and viral communities from oxygen minimum zone, Eastern Pacific Ocean - ETNP2014_SV_400_PacBio MetaG (Illumina Assembly) | ecosystem: Environmental > Aquatic > Marine > Hypoxic... | reverse complement strand
TTTTTAGCACTTTTTCCCAATAAGGAACCATCAAAGTATGTGCGGAGCCAGTTACTGGATCTTCATCAATCCCTGATTGAGGGTAAAAGCATCTCGATACAAAATCCTCATTAACGCCCCGAGCACTGATAATTAAACCCCTTGAATCCAACTCTGAAATTTTTTTAAAGTTAGGATTCATTGACTTTATTACCTGCTCATCCTCGAAGATGGCTAAGAAATCATCCTTACCCTTAAACAAATCCATTGGTTGCTTCCCAAGTCCTTGGGTAATCGAAGAATGTCCTTCAACTTGTCTAGGCTCATCTCTTGGAAAATCTAGATAAATTAACTCATCCTTTTTGAATGCTTTTAATTCTCCACTCTTAGAATTAAAGATTATTTCACTGATATTTTTTGGAAGATATTCATCAAAAAGGATTCTTGCTGTTGCCAGTGTTGCATGACCACACAAATCAACTTCGGTTTTTGGTGTAAACCAGCGGATGAAAAAAGGGGATGAGTTTATATTAACAAAAGCAGTTTCAGAAAGGTTATTTTCTGATGCAATTGATAACATCACCTCATCAGACAGCCATTCTTCGAGAGGACAAACTGCTGCAGGATTTCCTGTAAAAATCTTATTGGTGAAAGCATCAACTTGATATAGTAAAATTTTATCCATTACTGCTCAATGCAATTACTGACTAAGGTATTTAAGTCCTAATAGTTTTGGTTCTTCCTAAATGAAGGAATTCTTAATAATACGAAAGTCAGAAGAACAGATAAGAAAATCAATGCTAGAAAATATTCAAGAAATTCCATTGACTGTCTCATTCGATATATATAAATAAATTATATAAAAAATACATTATTTCTTTTCACTTAATTTAAGCCTGTTAGAAATAGCTTCCGCAGTGACTGAATGACCCTCTGCGGTAAAATGCACATCTTTCTCAAAAAATAATTTTGATTGATCAAGATAATTTTCAAATGCTTTAGGTAAATCTATCAACTTTAAGTCGTTCTCTTCAGTAAAATTATAAAACTCAACAGCAAGGGTATCCGATTCACAACATTGATTTTGTAACGTGAGTTGCTTGTTGGGAACTACAAAAAAGAAAATTCTTGCATTAATCTTATTGGTGAAGTTTTTAAGAAGAAGAATTGCCTCATAGGTTTTCTTCTTCTTATTTTCGTTAGTTAGAGTACCTTCATTTGGACGGATATTTTCACTTGAGCCATTAATTTTATCCAATAAAAAAAAACTTAGTTGCAACTGTACCTTCCGAATCAATCTTGCCAAGTAAGAGTAACGGAAAAATTTTTTAGCTATGGCTGTATTACTTACCCCCCCACTAACTACCTGAATCTCTGTAAGCATCTTACTATTAGCACTTTTTAAGTAATCATTATCATTGTAAAAATCATTCTCAAAAATTTGAACAACCACGTCAGTAGGCTTAAATGATTTGACTTCATTGTTTATTTGAAGAAGGTATATGACTGGTGAATAGCTACCTACACCAAAATTTCTGACCACTAGATTTGGGTTCTTAGACTCAATTAAACCAATAAAAGATTGCTCCCAACTTACAGAATTAGCTTCAGTGAAACCATCACCCAAAAATGCAATTCGTCGATTTGCGTCATCTTCTCTCAGAATGGGATTTTTTGATTTAACTCGATAACCAAACTCATCATAGAAAATCTTGTGTCCTATAAATTCTCCTCCCGGATGATAAGACACAAACTCATAATTTCTTGGATGTGAGTGATGCAATCGCTGATCGGGCTCAATAGGAGAATTCCCGTATCCAATTCCTGTTAACCTCAACAAAATCTCAACTAAAACAATTAAAAACAAAGTTGATATTAAAATAAGTATCAAAATTGGATATCTCTTAATCCGACTCATAAGATAAATCTAATTACTACAATTATGATCCCTGCATAAAAAGCTGCAATAAAATCATCCAATATTACTCCGAGGGCGTTTTTTAATTTACTATCAACTTGATTTATAGGCCATGGCATGAGAACGTCAAATATTCTAAACAATATAAAAGCTAGAAAGGTCCACTCTGGATCTGGTGGGATCGTCAACATCACAAGCATCATTCCGAGCACTTCATCTATAACAATTTCTCCTGGATCTGATCTTTTAGTTATCTTTAAGGTTGATTGAACAGCTAAATAAGAGAAAAAATAAAGAATTAAGATAGTGAGGCTAAGCCAGAGTATAGGAAGGCCTAAATGGGCTAAGACCAAAAATAAGATAATCCCTAATATGCTTCCAAATGTTCCTGGTGCAATGGGAATCAATCCTATGCCAAAACCCGTTGCTAAGAATAAAGATGGGTTAGAAAAAACTTCATCCAACTTAATTTTCATACTTGTTCACCAACTATTGATATTACTGTATCTAGTTGATTATTGACTCTAGTAGGCAAGAAATATTTGGTTCATAAGCTTAATACAATAAAAATAATGCTGATAAAAAATAAGACTACACTTATTTTATTTGTAAAAGCAAAAACAATTGGATCATTATGCATTGTACCTTTGTGAACGCATACTATTACATTAACACACCATAAGAAACATGATAATACCACTGCCCACAAATATGTAGGTGAAGTGTACAAAGCTAGAACTTTAGGACTTGAAACATAAAGCCCCAAAACAACCAAAGAAATTAAGGCAGATACAACAGTCAATAACTGAGTTAGATTTATATTTCCTATTTTATACCCTCTGCCTGTGGGATCATCCTCAAGACTCTCCACATAAAGCAATAGCTCCGTATGCCTTTTTACTAATATTAGAAAAAAGAAAAAGAAAAATGAAAATATCATCATCCATCGAGACATGCTTAAATAATCAATGACGAGCACACCAATATAGATCCTCAGCAAATATACCAAAGTTAAGAATACAGCCTCAATAAAAGGAATTCTTTTAATATATAAGCTATAAGCACCTACCAAAACTATATATAAAAATATAAGAATTCCAGCGTAAAAAGATGTAGAAAAGGCACTTAATATACCTATTGTTATTAGTAGTAAAGAAATAACCTTGGCAGTTTTTGGCGAAAGAGAACCACTAGCTATAGCTCTAAGTTTTTTTGTTGGGTGTTTCCTGTCGTTTTGGATATCCAACAAATCATTCACTAAATACATTCCTGAGGCCACAAAACTTAAGGAGAAAAATAATACCAACAATATTGAAAAATTCTCAGAAGTTACAAGATGTCCTGTTAACACAGGCAGAAAAACAAGCATATTTTTTGGCCAGTGATGTATGCGGATGGCTTTTAAATAATCAGTCAAAAGAGCTCCATTTTTTACTTGTTCTACTCATCGTTGAAATAGCATTATCTTTCTTTGTAATTTGTTGGTGTTTTTTGTATTGTGGGCCATTCGAAATAATATTAAGACATAAAAAAGAGTTCAATTGCAAAAAAGAAGATTTATTATCACTGGAGGCAGTGGATTTGTTGGGCAGTTTCTAATTAGGAAGTTGTTATCTTTGTACCCAGAGTCTCATATACACAATTTAGACATACATCATCCAACTGGTTTGAGTTTTTCAAACCTTAGTAATCACATAATTGATTTAACCGACCAACAAAGCTTAAAATCTTTTAAATTTTCTGAAAATGATATTGTTTTTCATCTAGCTGCATATACATATATTTTCACAGAAAAGATTCCATCAAAAGCAAAAAGAGAGAGATGGTTTGAAAGCCTAAACGTCTATGGAACTCAAAACCTACTTGCTACCATGGAGGAAGATGGAGCAAAAAATATTGCCTTCCTTTCTTCAGATATGGTCTATGGTTCACCAACAATGACTCCTGTAGGTATAAACCATCCATTAAATCCAAACGGACCTTATGGTCAGAGTAAAATAAAAGCAGAAAAACTCATTAGTGATTTTGGTGCCAAAAAAGATTACAGATCCATAATCTTCAGACCTCGAATGATAGTAGGTCCCGGAAGATTTGGGTTACTAAATAGGCTCTTTTTTCTTATTCACAATAACCTCCCCGTACCATTGATTGGCTCAGGGAAGAATTATTTTCAGTTCATCTCTGTCCACGACTGTATTGATGCTTTAATAAAGTTTAACAAACAAGATCATTCATCTGGAATTTACCACCTAGGTTCAGCGAACCCTCCTACAGTTATTGATTTGATTAATTTTATTATCAAAGAAACAAATTCAAGTTCATTTATAATTCCAACCTGGGGGAAAGGATCTAAAGCGATCCTAAGTTTTCTTGATACTATTAACTTGACCTTACTTTACCCAGAACAGTTCATGGTTGCAGATCGGGACTACGTTCTGGATATTCAAGGATTAAAAGATGATCTCAACATACATCCTAAATTTAATGACAAAGATATATTGTTAGAGGCATATAGGAGTTATTATTAGTTTTATATTGCTTCAAATACATAACGTTTATCCATTTCATATTTGATAAAATAGGCTAAAGCTATCCCCAAAAGTGCCCCTATATCTCTCATAAAAACAGTTCCAAATATATTTAAAAAAATTACTTCCACAATCCAAATAATTGGGGTAATACAAGCTCCAAAAAAAGCATAAATCAAAAAGGTCTTGATGTTGATTCGTTTTTTTCCATCGAAAACGAAACTACTATCCAAAACATATTTGAAAACCAAGGCTGCAATAGATCCCACTATGACAGCTAAGAAAAGATTCTTGTTGTAAGTTAAAAAAATATGTTGGCCTACCAAATTAACAAAAGAAGCAAGCAGAGCAAATAAAAAATAGAGCAGTATTTTGTTTTTAGGCATATTTGGTTTTTAAATTAAAATTACATGTATTATAACAACTGATTATCTACCCAGTGATATGAATAAAAAAGTAAATATTTTCAAATCTAGATCTATTCTAGCTGGCTCGCTTACTCTACTTGTATTATTAACTTGTTCCTATCATTTCCTTATTAGAGTTGGTTTTAACCAATTAGGGTTAATAGCTCTGACAGCATTAATCGTCTTGTTGTCTTTGGCTAAAGAAATAAAAACTTTTTTTTTAGATTCATTAGAAGAACCAAGAAAAAATTTCTTAACTCTTTGTGTTTTGTTCTTTAGTTTTACTGGAATCATTTTTAATTTTGAAAATACTATGGAGATCGGATCATTTGTTATTTTATTTTTTTCTATTTATTTATTATTTAAGAATCAGGACAATAACTTAAACAACTTCATAGTTAATTTAACGATTTGCTCAGGTGTTTTTATGTCAATCGGAGTTCTTATTGGCTTATTTGAGTCTATGTTGTTTTCTTCAAAAATTTTTTATCATATTTTCAATAATTATCCCTACATAGATCAAAGATTTATTTACTCAGGATTTGGGTTTAATCACAATTTTTCGGCATACATTATTGTTGTTGCCCAAAGTTTTTTGTTTCTAAGCACATCCGTCTTTATGAAAAATCTAAGAATGTATTTAACGGTATTATTTATATTAGCTTTGCTAATTACAGGAGCCAAAATAGCTGTTTTATTTTTCTCCTTAGCTATCTGTAACTATTTTATAAAAGGGATAAAATTAAGGAAATTATTGAATATCATCTTAGTTGCATTATATTTATTTGCTACCCATATTGTAATTTCATTTCATGATAGTTATGAGCTTGGATCAATTCATTATAGGGAAATACTATTCTCCGTTGGTGGTATTGATTTTATTCTCAATAACTATGGATATATGAAGGTATATTTTTTTGTTGAGCTCAAAGATCATTTTTTCTTGTCTTTTAATTTAAAAGAAATAACTCAAACTGTGAATATGAAACCACATTCTTTAATATATTCATTAATTATTTTAGGAGGTTTACCATTAGCGTTCTCCGTTATGGTTTTTTTAGTCAAAGGTATCTATAAAAACCTTAGACTCATCCAGGAAAGGTACCCAAATTATTATTTTTGTGGTTTAATTTCTATAATCACAGAGACGTTTCTTTGGGATTCAAATAATTCCATCTTCTTTTGGATAATCGTTCTATATGCCATAACAATCTCAAAAAACACTTATTCATCAGATAATTCGCCAACAATTTCGGCTAGTGATGGGTAGTTAATAATTTGAAACCCCTAGAAACTGAGTTACAAGTCAATAGTTGATAGGCTAATGACTACTCAATCTTCTATCATCTTGCTTTTGTACAGATAATGCTGTGTCATTCATCTTAAAGCCGACAATGCCAAAGAAAGCGTCAATGTGTCTTTTGATGTCATGGTATGTGCGAATACTTAACAGTCGCTGAATAATTACTAACGGCCTCAGATAGAACGACCTATATGCATGAGCAACCCATTTCTCTGCATTAGGAACAAGATTTGGCATTGGTGCTTGTCGTATGCCTAAAGTGTAGTTTCGCCAGTATTCAGGGTCTACCAGACCCTTCGATACGGACTGAGTCATTAATGGGGTTTGCGGGAGAGGTACTGCCTTCGTAAACATAACGTAGGTCGGATTCAGATCTATGGCTAGATCGATGGTTGCCTGCATCGTCCGTTTTGTTTCACCAGTGTAGCCAATGATGAAATATGCAAATGTCTTGATTCCCGCATCATTCGCTGCTTGGAAAGATAAACGAACCTGATCTATAGTCGTTTTCTTTTCCACCAGTTGCATCATATCTGGATCGCCTTGCTCAACTCCAAACCTTAGAATATGGCAACCTGCTTTAGCCATGAGTTTGAGCAATTTCGGATTAACTAGATTTACTCTCTGTGGAGTTTGCCAATTTATCTTGATATTCCGCTTTATAATTTCATTGGATAGGTCCCTAGCATAGGCTTTCGGCATGATATCATCGTAAAACATCACTTCCCTTACCTTGTAGTTCTTGATCAGATACTCAATCTCATCGACAATATTTTCTGCACTCCGAGTTCTGTACTTCTTGTCTGAAGGCGTTTTGAAGCAAAAGCCGCACTTGTAGGGACAACCTCTTGATCCCATCATCGTGGAAACAGGTTTCATTCCAATAATCGATGAATACTTCCCCATTGGGAGCAGATGATATGAAGGCATTGGCAATTTTGTAAGATCCTGCACAATCCTTGCCCTGCCAACTTTAATCAAGCCATCATCTTGCTTATAGCAAAGCCCTTCGATTGAGCTATAGTCACGCCCTTCATTGAGTGCACTACATAATTCTACGATTGTCTCTTCACCCTCTCCGACTATTCCAAAATCAACCTCTTGATACGAAAGTGTTTCTTCAGCATAGATAGACATATGAACACCGCCGATTAACGTTTTTCTGTTATGAGTTTTTGCTATTCTCGCAGCTTCCAGTGCTCCATGAAAAGTCGGTGTCATCGCGGTGATTCCGACTAATTCTGGATCGAATTGTTCGATTCTCTTGCTTACTTCTTCCCTTGATAAACAAAGAGCTATCGCATCGATTAGGTCAACCTCGTGACCAGCTTCTTCTAGAGCAGATGCAATATAGGCTAAGCCTAAGGGTGGGAGCACACCTTGCCTGTCATTAAGACTCTTTGCAAGTCTGGTACTAGTATTGTCCAGATCATGGTAACGTATCAAAGTAACTTTCATATTTATTGGTAGTTGAATTTACTTTTTAATTAATATGATACAGATTACTTAAACTTTTTCTCAAGGAAAAAAGTGAAGCAATAATAAGACGACGCACAAAAAATTATAAGAAGACTGCTCTTCCTCTAGTTGAACTTTTTTGAATACAAGGAAGCTATTTCTTCAGTTTTTTTGTGTGTCGTCTGGTGAAATAAGAAGATACTTTATTCATACTATCATCATCAAGCTTTGTATATCTCTTCAACACTGCATAAATATACAAAACAAATCGATTAAATCTAGTAAGGAATCTCTTTGTTATACGATCATTGGGTGTTGAAACGTAGCGCGTTGTTGTTATACGGTTAGCTTCTTTTGTTTTTTGATAATAATAAAGTGCAAGTGATCTTCTAGCAGAGTTCTCGGGACAATTTAAAGGACTGGGGTGGCCGTGATAGTCATTATTAGAGTTAGCAAATATTACACATCTATTAAATTCAGGCGATATAGATTGAATCATTCTTTTATTCTTATAATCCCATAATTCCAAATTACCACCCCAACTCTTTTCATAGTCGGAGCTTAAGTAAATCAATAAAGTAATTTTTCTTTTCCAATGTTTGTGCTTAGGGGGAGACTCTTCTTCGGTATGAATGCTTAAAAACCCATTTTTCCCTGTTTTATGTAACCCTGCCCTGTCTAATTCGGGATCAACAAACATGTCTTCAACCCCTGTCAACCTACTTAACCAATCTATGAAAGATTCGGATGAAAGTTCTTCAATGAGAGATCTCGTATTCTTCCCCATTAATGACCTATCCGTAATACCGGTTTTAACTTGATTGTTATGACTATAATTTATCCAATATTTTTGAGGTACCTCTTCATGTTCTGTGGCTATTAACCTAGCACAATTTTCTTTAAGAAAATCATCAATCAAAATATGCTTTATGACGTTATCTTCTTCGAATTGTTCAGAAAAATTTGGATGAGATTTATTAGACGAAAAATCTTGTACACCTTTTAATTTCAGCAAATCTAAATATTTGAATTCAATCATATTTGAATCTTTGGTCATATCAGAATCTTTCAATTATTTTTAAGTTTGTTATCTCTTTTTTTAAATACTCTTTTACTTTCAGTGAAGGCTGCTTTTTGATTCTATCTCAATGATGGAGTTGCCTCAATAAAATGATATTTAAGTGATACTATTACTGTGAGAAAAATAATCATTGATCTAAATCAAGAATTATCTAATTTGGATCACTCTTAAGTAACCTTATTTCTTTTTAGTCATATTTAGTCCAGCTCATATCTAGTCTCATAATTTTCAGCAAGCTTTGGATCTTGCTCTTCCTTAAGTAGGGTAAAGTTCCCGACAACTAAAATGTCCAACTCAGTTCCCATGAAGCATCTGAAAGCATCTAACGGTGAACATATGATCGGCTCACCACGAACGTTAAATGAAGTATTCACAATAACTGGACAGCCAGTGAGCTTCTTAAATCTTGTGATCAAAGAGTGGTATTTTGGATTTGTGTCTTTATGGACAGTTTGTGCTCTGGAACTGTAGTCAACATGGGTAACCGCTGGAATTTCAGAATGAGGTACGTTGAGCCTATCTATGCCCAATAATACCTCTTCTTCATCGCTCATCTGATACCGTTTATTCTCTTTCACGTCGGCTACGAGAAGCATATAAGGCGAATCATAATCGATTTCAAACCAATCACTTACATCTTCTCTGAGTACGCTAGGAGCAAAGGGTCGGAATGATTCTCTGTACTTTACTTTCAAATTCAAAAGCTTTTGCATTTTTGGTGAACGTGCGTCAGCAATAATACTTCGTCCACCAAGAGCTCTTGGTCCAAATTCCATACGTCCATTCATCCAGCCAACTGCTTTTCCTTCTTCTAATGCTTTTGCTGTTTGCTGAATAAGTTCTTCCTCTTCCACCTCATGGAATACCGCTCCACACTTAATTAACTGCTCATTAATTTGTTCTCTAGAAAACTCAGGCCCTAGAAATGAACCCCTCATCTTATCTCTACCAGCAGAGGGTTTGCGTGGCTTATCAAGCATGATGTAATAAGCAGCTAAAGCAGCCCCAAGGGCACCACCTGCATCACCAGCTGCTGGTTGTATCCAAATATCATCAAATATTTTTTCTCTCAGCAAAATACCATTTGCTACGCAATTAAGTGCCACACCGCCAGCGAGACAAAGATTCTTAGCGTTAGTCTCCTTTTTAACGCCTTTCGCCAACTTAACAATAATTTCTACAGACACCTGTTGAATTGATGCTGCAAGATCCATTTCACGTTGTGTAAGCTGACTTTCTGATTGTCTAGCAACTCCACCAAAAAGCTTGTCAAACTTTGCATTCGTCATTGTTAAGCCAGTACAGTAGCCAAAGTACGACATATTCAACTGGAACGAGCCATCTTCGGCAATGTCTATCAAGTGCTTTTTGATTAAGTTTGCATATTTAGGTTCACCATAAGGAGCCAGCCCCATCACCTTGTACTCACCGGAGTTTACTTTAAAACCAGTGTAATAGGTGAAAGCCGAGTATAGTAACCCAAGTGAATGCGGGAAATGAATCTCTTTATGGACTGCTAAACTATTACCTCTCCCTATTGCTAGAGAAGTGGTTGTCCATTCTCCAACTCCATCCATTGTAAGGACAGCAGCTTCATTAAAAGGAGACGGGTAAAACGCACTGGCTGCATGACTGAGGTGATGTTCGCTAAACAGTAACCTTTCACGCCAATTTACTTGTTTTCCAAACAATGACTCAAGCTCTTTCACAATCATTGTTTTCTGAAAGAGTTTATCTTTGATCCACACTGGCATGGATGTCGCGAAGCTCTTGAATCCTCTGGGTGCGAAAGCTAAGTATGTTTCTAACAGACGTTCAAACTTAATAAAAGGCTTTTCATAAAATACAATGTGATCCAGCTGATCAGTTGTGATGTCAGCTTGACTGAGGCAATACTTTATTGCATTTTCTGGAAAACCAGCATCATATTTTTTTCGCGTAAATCGTTCTTCCTGGACAGCCGCGACAATATCACCATTGTGCAATAAACAAGCTGCACTGTCGTGATAGTATGCGGAAAATCCTAGGATGTACATCTCGCTTCTACTCTATTTTTTCCTTATTTAGAAAATTGTATAAATGAATGGAGCTACAACCGATCCTTGCGAAAGGATCAACAATCCACCCAGAATCAACATCACAATTATGATGGGTGCCAACCAAAGTTTCTTGCGAACTTTGAGAAAGTTCCATAGTTCAATTATAAAATCCATTCGTTTTCCCTAAAATTGATTTTTTAAGGATTTAGCCTCAGGCCCAATTGGGCTACGCTTTCTCCAGTGACTTTGAGCTTTAGAAAGCTTAAGGCGAAGTTCATCTCTGCCAGAAATCTTGAATATTAATGCAACTGGAGTAATTAAGAAAAAGAAGACGGCACCTAATACAACGGGGCTAATCACACGCCCCAACAAATACCCTATCCACATCCAGCATTTATTAAATGGCAGCAAAAGTGACGGTTTTGCTAATGTAACAAGGAGAGTTGCCCCAAAAAGTACACTCAACACATATAGTATATTTGTCATCACACCATCATAAAGATAGATTCCCCCTACTCCACAAATCAACATACAGAAATACCCAAATTTGCGATTAGAAGGAAGCTCTATATCTTTAAATTTCATGATGTTATTTTCGCCCTGTTGCTACTATAATTTTCAGTAGACAGACGTTTGTAAGCCTTAGAGTGTAACTGTAAGAAAAAACCTCAATAAAAACAATGAATTTGTTTTAACCATAAAAGTTTTGTGTAAGTCAAAGGCGATTATGTGTAATTTAAATGGGTTCATTTCTCGCTTTAAACTCATAAATTCTTTATTTTAAAAAATTAATATCTTCCATATAATCTCGAATTATATTTGCAACGTATTCTGTTCCCAAATAATTGTAATGGGGATCATTTCCATGGATTTTTGTTATGTCTAAGGACGGTATATTGAGACAGTGTATTTCATTATTTAAATCACAATATTTCTTAACAACACCATAAAATGATTTATTATCATCTCCTTTCTCATCTGAATAGTTTAAAGAAACAATCATTAGAGACTCTCCTGTAAAATGAAACATTTCATCCAATAACCCATGAAGTCCATCTTGATCATCTTCTGTTAAATATTTTGATGATTCTATTGCCGCTAACTCTCCTGAATGAGTACTCTTAGGTAGCGATGCTAATGTCCGAATAGAAGCAATCATATAGGATTGTTTTAACCAATAAATAATAGAAATTGGAAGTTTCGAGAGAGTATTTGGTTTTTTACCTAAAAAGCGTACTCCATTAATAATGGTTGTCTCAGTGCCGAGAATTTTATTACAACCTGTAGTCGGTGATTTTGAAATACTACCATCCGCATGAACACAAATATTCTTTTTTATATCATCCCAATCATTGTTATATAACATTAATATAGTTGGAATTTTCTGTAAGTCTTTATAAAATCTTAAATATGTTGCATACGAATCTGGGCTTCTACCAGCTGTGAATCCTAAATTAACAAAATCATATTCATTGTTATAAATTTCTTCCAGATTGTATGGTATTGTTTCGTTATTATTAACCCCCCATCCAAAGGTAAAAGAATCACCAATTACTAATACTTTGTTTCGACCATCTGGTTCATCGTCTCTCCAACCCAACGAATTTGTTCTAACTATGGAATCAAAACTTGCAGCAGACATTAAAAAACGACTCTCATGTGATTTCTTCAAGGTACTTTCAACTATCGGTGATTCTTCCCAGAAGTTTTGTATTATTCGTTGAGGAGCATATTGATATGGAATATTTGGTTTAAGTAACTGAAAAGTTAACTCACCTAAAATAAATGAAATAATCAAAATTATAGATAAGCTCCTCAGTGCATATATTGCACGCTTGACAACACCTAGCTTCGCCTTAAATTCAGACATATGCCTCTTGCCATCGTTCTTGTTTTATGTGTAAGGTTTGTGTAACTATTACAATTTTATTCCCACTCATTTTAGGGTCGTCGCCCTCGACAGTATCCCTGACGCATCTCTCCATTCTCACAAACCACCAACATTGCTCGCCAATTCTCAACAAAATGATCGGCATCTTTCTGACCTAAAAGTTCAACCATACGAGGATAGAGCCTTCCTTTCATA
>Ga0187833_10004947_pt1 | contig 12804 bp, 13 predicted proteins | sample ETNtaG_37_FD_167968 | JGI IMG/M metagenome (GOLD analysis project Ga0187833, IMG submission 167968) | Marine microbial and viral communities from oxygen minimum zone, Eastern Pacific Ocean - ETNP2014_SV_400_PacBio MetaG (Illumina Assembly) | ecosystem: Environmental > Aquatic > Marine > Hypoxic... | reverse complement strand
CAAAAAAAATCTTCAACAAGGAAATTGCTTATTTAACAACATTATTATGCCTTCTAAACCCATTTTTCTTTGGGCATATCTCAATAAATCCTAAAGATACAATAAGTTGCTTTGCTTTAGTTTGGTTCACTTATTATGCGTATAAGTATTGTATTAACTTTGATAAGAAACGCCTAAAATTTCTTATTCTTGCATCAGTTTTTATGGGTGTTGGTGTTGGAACAAGACTCCCTTTTTTTGCGGTACCAGTACCAATTGTCATAGCAGCATTAATATTTATTATTACATCATTCAAAGAAAGATTGAGAATGATACAAATCTATAAGAAAGTTTTTTTTGATTTTATAATTTTTTGTTCAATAACTTTTTTCTTAATGGTTCTTGCTTGGCCTTACGTTCACAGCTCCCCTGATATACTTTTAAAAGCATTTAGTTCATATGTTCTCTATCCACATGGACCAGTTCTTGAAATAATGAATGGAAATTACTATGAAACCGCGGCAACACCTAGATCGTATTTTTTTAATTTCTTTATATTTAGATTTCCTATTTTTATTTTAATATTGTTGGTTACTTTAATAATTTTATTAAGAACTGATAATAATTTTTTTACTTCTAGATTTAAACATTTCATTAATAAAATAGTCATAATTTTTTCAATAATTTTATTTCCAATTTTAGTACATTTAATTTTTCAAGTTAAAATATATAACGGCATAAGATTGTTTTTATTTATTATACCCTTCTTAAGTTTATTAACTGCAATTTCTTTTTATTATATTTTAAAAAATTTTAAAAAATCTATTTACATAAAATCTCTTTTAAGCATTACCGTAATATTCTTTTTATTATTTTTACAAAGATTTATTTTTTTAACACCATACCATTATGATTATTCAAATTTTGTTAACCTAAAATTTGCAAATACAGAAAAACTTTATATTCACGATTATTGGACAACTTCTTATAAAGAATTAATGAAATTGATAAAACAGAACGATAGTTTAAAAAATATCAAAGCTGATTATTGTGGTGGTGATCGATTTGGTTTGCGATACCTGGCAAATAAATATTCAGGGAATAAAGTAAAGCTTGTTCCCTATGAAAAGGCTGATTATATAATTATGATAGATACAGTAAGCAATGATATAAATAATAAATCTAGTTGCTTCATGCAACGTCCAGGTAAAGATATAGTTACGGTTAGCAGATTGGGAGTTACACTATCAGTTTTAAGAAAATTGGAAAAATAAATCCTTGAAAACTTGTATAATAACTACGGACACTTATTTAGGTCATGACACAGGCCAGGGTCACCCTGAAAGACCAGATAGAGTAAAAACCATTATTGATCATTTTAAGAAAGTAAATCCTAAAAATTTGATATGGAAAAAGCCAAAAAAATTTGACCTTAAATATTTAGAATTTGCTCACGATAAAAACTACCTGAATTCAGTCAAAGATTCTTTTCCAAAACAAGGTCTAAACTTTTTAGATGGAGATACAATCGTATCTCCTGGAAGTAAAAAGGCCGCCAAGGATGCTGTAGATTCAATTTTAACAGCTATTGATGGCGTAATGAAAAAAAATTTTAATAACGCTTTCTGTGCAGTAAGACCTCCGGGGCATCATGCAGAAAAGCAAAAAGCTATGGGATTTTGTGTTTACAACAATGTGGCTGTTGGTGCTTATTATTTATTAGAAAAATATAATTTAAAGAAAGTCGCAATCATTGATTTTGATGTACATCATGGAAATGGAACTCAAGATATTTTTTACGATAATGAAAAAGTATTATATATATCTTCCCATCAATATCCCTACTATCCTGGTTCGGGAGCGGCTAATGAAAAAGGAAATAAAGATAATATTTTAAATGTACCAATGAGTGCTGGAACACAACCGCATGAATTTTTAAATGCTTATGAAAGCATTTTTAAAAAACTTAAAGGATTTAAACCTGAATTTATCCTACTATCTGCAGGATTTGATGCTCATAAAGATGATCCTCTAGCCCAAATAAATCTAGAATCAAAGGATTACTATACTTTGACAAAAAGAATATTGACCTTCACAAAAGAACTTTGTGGTGGAAAAATTGTTTCCATTTTAGAAGGTGGGTACGACCTAAATGCTCTTAAAGAAAGTGTCGATTACCACGTAAAATCCTTAATGGAAAATAAATAAATTATTAATTAAAAATTTTGTCAATAATTAATATTTTTTAAATAAAGTCCACAAGAAGGTGCTGGTGGCGCACATTTTAAACGACTGATTGATTTAAATGAATTCTTAAAATCATTTAAACTCCATTTTCCTTCACCCAAGTATTTTAAACACCCCACCATTGATCTCACTTGTTGTTGCAAAAATGACCTTGAGGTAAATTGTAAAGTAATTTTATCTTTATTTTTTTTTATTAAAATTTTTTCCATAGTTTTTATAGGTGATTTGGCTCCACAAGATGATGATCTAAAAGTTGAAAAGTCATGGGTACCCAATAATAACTTGATTCCTTTTATCATAATTTTTACATCTAACTTTTTTCTTATATGCCATGCTTTATTTTTTTGAAGCGCTAATGGAGATTGTCTGTTAATAATTAAATATTGGTATGTCCTTTTTTTAGCATCGTGTCTTGCATGAAATTTTTTATTTATTTTATTTATTTTTAAGACTGTGACTGGTTTGTTGCCAATATTTTGGTTAATAGCTGGTAAAAGATTTTTTTTTTCTATTTTTTTTTTTAAATCAAAATGAGCTATTTGTCCCAAAGCATGCACTCCCGAATCTGTTCTGCCTGCCCCAGTTACAACTGTTTTTTCACCAGAAAAATTAAATATAGCTTTTTGCAATACTTCTTGTACTGATTGTCCATTTTTTTGAAATTGCCAGCCTACAAATGGTGTTCCTTCATACTCTATTTCTATTTTATATCTTTGCATTAAGTTAAAATTGCTCCCTTTCTAATTTTTTTTCCTAGCAAAAAATCTTTTGTATTTTGTTTATTTTTTCCTTGGCGCTGTATTTCTAAAATCTGAATAGAATTTGATTTACATGCTATAGTTAAATTTCCATCAAGAAGAGTTCCAGGATTGCCGGCGGCTGAAGATTTTGCTGCTCGCAAAACTTTAAATCTTTCATTTTCGTAATTGAACCATGCTCCAGGATTTGGACTTAAACCATGAATGTGCGCTAATACCTTATCAGAATCTAAACTCCAATTAATTTTTGTTTCTTCTTTATCTATTTTTTTTGCATAGGTTGCTTGTGAATGCATTTGATCCACAAATTTTGAATTACCATCCTCTATTGTTTTTAAACTCTTAACCAATAAATCGGCTCCAATTATAGAAAGGTTTTTTTCAATTTCACCATGGGTTAGATTCTTATCCAAGTCTATTTCTTTAGATGTTAAAATAGGCCCACTGTCCAATTTTTCTTCTATCTTCATAATACTTACACCTATTTTTTTATCACCATTCATTATCGCCCTTTGAATTGGTGCTGCTCCTCTCCATTTAGGAAGCAAGGATGCATGAATATTAATGAAACCAAATTTAGATATATTTAAAAAAACTTTTGGAATTATTTGACCATACGCAACAACAACAACTATATCGGGTAATAATTTCTTAAAAATTTTTAGTTCTTCATCGTTATTTAAATTCTCAGGATTCCTAAAATTTATTATATTTTTTTTTGAAAATTCTTCTATTGGAGATACATTAATTTTTTGTCCTCTTTTCGATTTTGCTGGTGGTTGAGTGTAAACGCCTACCACGTTAAATTTTTTTTTAATTAGAGCTTCAAGAGCAGGCATTGAGAATGCTGGGGTTCCCATAAATACTATTTTAAATGACATTAATTTATTATTGAATTTAAATTACAATTCTATCAAATTGTTCTTTTTGTTTTAAAAGTTTTTTAACAATCATTGATTTTTTTAGTTTCGACAAATAGTCAATAAATAAAATTCCTTCTAAATGATCCATTTCATGTTGAATACATGTTGCAAGCATGCCATCAGCAACAAGTTCTTTGGGTTGACCATGATAATCTAAATATTTTATATGGCACTTTTCTGGTCTTTCAATTTCAGCAAATTGGCCAGGAACTGACAAGCAGCCTTCTTCGTATATTGAATTATTTTCAGATTTAGTAATTGTTTCAGGATTTACAAAATACATTGGATTTTTTCTTTCCTTTTGGTTCTCATCATTTTTACTTTCTGTTTTATTTCTCCATCCAATATCAAGAACTATAACCCTTTTCGCTACACCAACTTGTATAGCTGCTAGTCCAATACCGGGAGCCGCATACATCGTCTCTAACATGTCATCCATCAATTTTTGCAAATCTTCATCCACCTGATTCACTTTTAAAGATTTTTCTCTTAAAATTTTATTTGGTTCAGTTAAAATTTGTTTCAAGGCCATGAAAATATGAATAAATTATAAGATTATTATAGTCAAGCAATTGCAATTTTTACAAGAGAAGGTTTTTAAACTCTAGTTGGAAGAGCTTCGCTCAAAATACTGTTTCTTATTTTTTTTAGATTTAAATCGTTTAATATTTTATTTAAAAAATATATAGTTTCTGGATCTAAATCTCTAACGTTATCTTCTCCAATAATCTCCACAATTTTAAGCATAACCAAACCTATTTGATTTTGATTTGCTAATTCTTGCAAATTGCTTGGAACCGTTAATTGAGAAGATAGTACACTATAGTCTAAATCTTTGGGCAATATAACTCCATCAGCAACAAGAGACTCCAAAACAACAATATCTTTTATAGAAATAAAATATTTTTTATTTTTTTTTATTTTTTTGTAAACTGTTTTGAAATCCTTTTCAGTTCTACTGAGCTTTTCATTATTTTCCAAAAAGTGTCTTATAATTTTTGATCTATGCAATATATCGTTGTCAAACTTTATCTTTAAAATCAAACTTTTATCAAGATTTTGTTTTACTAATTCAACATAATTTTCAGGAATTTTTTCGGAATCAATAGATTTTAAAATATTTGTTAATTCTTCTGAATAAACATTTAAAAGTTTATCCTTGATAAATAGGTCTTTAAGCAAAAATGCTAAATTAATTTTTTTTTCAATACTATCAGTTAATAATGTGCTTTGATAAATTAAAGCTCTAGCTTTATAGTTGGGCAAATTTTTATAAATTTCCTGAGAATTTATCAATTGATTAAAATTAAAATTTATTTTTAAATAAATTTTAAAAATTTCGCTACTTTCAAAAGAATTTTGTGCTGCGGCTTGCTCATAAGTTGATATTATATCTTCATTTTCAAAATTATTAATTTGAATTAAATTAGCCGAAGAAAGATATTGCCATATGTATTTATCTGTATTATCTCTCGGTTCATATTGAAAGTTATCATTGGTAATATGGGAAAAATAAAAATTTAAAAGATTGTTATCTAAAATTTTTTGAGTTGTTGTTTCGGTTATTCCTAATAAAAAATTAATTTTATTTTCAAAAAATTTATCTTTAAAACCTCTTTCTCTTAATAGATCAAAAATTATATTAGCTTCTTCTTTTCTATCTTCATTTATTAAACAATAAATTGTAAATTTTTCTAAATAATCATTTTGAACATTTCGGTCTATAAAATTTATTTTTTCACAGGCTGATTTTATGTTTGCGGAAGAAAGATATTCATTAATTAAAAATTTTATGGCTTTAGGATTTTTACCAACTTTGGGATTTGATCTCAGTAAAGTTTCTAGATCTTTAATTCTTTTTTTTTCAATTAGCCAATTTATTTTTATTTTCAAAAATTCCTCTGAATTTAAATTTTTTTGTGGGGAATATGAATTTGTAAATAAAACCAGAAATAATAAATCTTCAGAAATTTTTGAAAGTTTTAATTTATTTATTCTATTTAAAATTTTTTTAATATCTTCTCCGTCTGTCTTTCTCCACATATTTAAATTAAAATTATTTTCTTCGGGATCAAATATGCCAATTACTGATTGTTCAATTTCTTTAATTTTGTCCTCATTAATTTTTACCGTTATTTTATTTACATCACCTGAAAGGATTGGACTTTTTATTGTTATATCTTTTTCATCAATGGTTTGTTCATTTTGGTTTTCTTTTTTTTCCCATATATCAATGGTTTCATCTTCCGAAAAAACAGAATCAAAAGTTAGAACTATAAATAAAATTACGAATAATACTAGTTTACTTAAGTATGATGAGCTTATCATTGCTAATTTCCTGTTTGATAAGTTTTTTTGGTACTGGAAAATCGATTTTATCAAGCAAAAATATTCCTAAAAATAAAACTAGGAAAATTAAAATAAATTTTATTATTAAATTTCTATTAGTTCTGGGTTTAAATCTAGATCCGAGTTGCATAATTATTAAATTGTATTTACACTCGAAAAATAAGACATAATTGTGAAAAATCAAATTTAAAATTTAGGATAACTGTGAGAAAAAACCTTGTTTTGTTGGGAATGATGGGAGTAGGTAAAACTACCATAGGTAAAATTGTGGCTAGAAAACAAGATATGCAATTTATCGATACTGATGAAAATATTGAAGAAAAATGCTCCATGAGCATTTCGAAAATTTTTAAGGAAAAAGGAGAAAAGTTTTTTAGAATTAAAGAGCAGAAAGAAGTTTTAAAATCAATTAAAAAAAGTAATTGTGTTATAGCTTTAGGCGGAGGAGCATTTATAAATGAAACTATCAGAAATGATATTTTAAAAAATGCAATATCTATATGGTTAGATACTGATTTAAAAACTTTAAACAAAAGAATAAAATATAACAAAAAAAGACCATTATTAAATAAAGAAAATAACCAAAAAAAAATTGATGAATTTTATTTAGAAAGAAAAAATATTTATAAACTAGCTAATCATAAAATCGACTGTGACAATCTAAATAAAGAAAATATCGCTAAAAAAATTATAATTTATTATGGAAAATACTAAACTTATAGTTAAAACTAAAAGCAAATTTTATCCAATTTATTTTGGAAATAACATTTTAAATACAACAGGAAGATTAGTAAAAAAAAACCTTCCTGGTGTAAAAAAAATATGCATCATTAGTGATAATAAATTACCTATATTTTTATTAAATAAATTAATTAAGTCTTTAAAAAAGTATGAGCTTAAAATTTATAAATTATCGGCAACCGAAAAAACCAAAAATCTTAAAGTTGCAAACAAAATCATTGAACATCTCTTAAGTGATAATTTTAATAGATCAGATTGCGTAATTGCCTTGGGAGGTGGAGTTCTTGGTGATTTATCAGCTTTTATATCAAACCTTACTAAAAGAGGATTAAAATTCATCAATATCCCAACTACCTTATTAGCTCAAGTCGACGCTTCTATAGGAGGCAAAACTGGAATTAATTCAAACAGAGGCAAAAATCTTATAGGAACATATTATCAACCAGATTTTATATTGAGCGACGTTTCATTATTAAAAAGTTTACCGCAAAGAGAAATGATTTCGGGTTATGGTGAGATACTAAAACATTCATTAATTTTAGATAAGAAGTTTTTTTTATGGCTTTGTAAAAACGGAAAAAAAATAATTAATAAAACAAATAATATATTTTTAAAAGAAGCAATTATCAAAAGTTGTAAAATTAAATGTAAGGTTGTCAATAAAGATGAGAAAGAAAAAGATCTAAGAATGATTTTAAACTTTGGTCATACTTTTGCACATGGATTTGAAAGTGCAAAAAATTTTTCAAAAAAATTAAATCACGGTGAAGCAGTGCTATTAGGTATGATGATGGCTAGTAAATTATCTAATAAAAAGAAACTATTATCATTTAGAGAATTGTTATCAATAAAAAAACACTATCTTGCTTTAAAATTACCAATGAATATTGATAAAATTTTCAAAAAAAAAGAGGTCAGTAAAATTGTTCATTTTATGAATAAAGATAAAAAAAATATAGATGAAAAAATTAATTTTATTTTACTAAGAAAAATAGGAAAAACTACCAAACCTAAAAGATTTGCATTACATAGTAATGAAATAAAAAAATTTTTAAACTCCTATTATTTATAAAAATTTAATGTATTTCTATTTCTAAAGCATGAATTTTATTACTCATTTCATCTTTCAAAATTGAATAAATTTCTTTGTGAGCCATAACTTTATTCATGTTTTTTAATTTTTCAGATTTTATTATAATCTTAAGGTGAAGCTTATTTGAATCAAAAGATTTATGCTTTGTGTGAAGATGCGAATTATCAATTAATATTATATTTTCCGGATTAATTTTTCTACCAACTTTTTCTTTAACTTTGTCAAAAAAACTCATGATTTTACTTCTAAAATCTTAAAACATATAATAGTTTTAAACAATGGAAAATATTTGTGAATGGAAAAATTGCAAGGAAAATGGAAGATTTAAAGCTCCGATAGAAAAAGATAATAGCAAAAATTATAAATGGCTTTGCAAGATTCATATTAAGTTGTTTAATAAGAATTGGAATTATTTTAAAGGAATGTCCCAACATGAAATAGAAAATTTTGTTAAATCTGATCTCACTTGGCATCGACCCACTCAAAAATTTGGTACTTCTGATAATTTTTTTAATATTCTTTGGAATAATGCTCTTAGTGACAAATTTAATCTTTTTAAAGAAGAAAAAATCTTCAATAATTTTAAAGATAGAAAATTAAGTGAAAGAGATAAGGATGCCTTTAAAATTATGGAACTAAAATTTAATGCAGATTGGCCAAGTATACAAAAAAAGTTTAAAACTCTTGTAAAAAAATTTCACCCTGATAGAAACTCAGGAAATAAACATTTTGAAGATAAATTAAAAAAGGTAACTCTTGCGTATAGTCATTTAAAATTGATAATAGAAAAAAAATAGTTGATATGACAAATTTAACTGAATTAGTTCCAGATATTAAAATTTCTATAAATCAAATTTTCGGAATAGACACGGAAATGAAAGTAGATGGATTTTCAAAAAAAAATGAATATGTTCCTGAAATTGATAGTACCTATAAATTCGATAGAGATACTACTTTAGCTATCATTGCTGGATTTGCATTTAATAAACGAATTTTAATTCAAGGCTATCATGGAACAGGAAAATCAACTCACATCGAACAAGTTGCTGCAAGATTAAATTGGCCATGCATCAGAATAAATTTAGATAGTCATATAAGTCGTATAGATTTAATAGGAAAAGATGCAATTGTGATCAAAGATAATAAACAAATTACTGAATTTAAAGAAGGCATTCTTCCATGGTCGCTACAAAATCCCATAGCTCTAGTATTTGATGAATATGATGCTGGACGACCAGATGTTATGTTTGTAATTCAAAAAGTTCTTGAAAAAGAAGGAAGCTTTACCTTATTGGATCAAAATAAAGTTTTAAAACAACATCCTTTTTTTAGATTATTTGCAACAACAAACACAATAGGATTAGGTGATACAACTGGACTTTATCAGGGGACGCAACAATTAAATCAAGGACAATTAGATAGATGGAATATCATAACCACCTTAAATTATCTAAAATTTGATAAAGAACTAGAAATCATTCTTGCTAAATCTAAAAATTTTAATACCAAGGAAGGTAAAGAAATTGTTTCAAATATGATTAGAGTTGCGGACTTGACAAGAAAAGGATTTGTTAGTGGTGATATTTCTACTGTAATGAGTCCTCGAACAGTTTTGCATTGGGCAGAAAATTTTAAAATATTTAGAGATGTGGGCTATGCATTTAGAGTAACATTTATAAATAAATGTGACGATTTGGAAAAAAATATAATTGCAGAATACTACCAAAGATGTTTTGGTGAAGATTTGCCGGAATCTACAATCAATATTAAAATATAAATTCTTAAAATGGATGAACGAGAACTATTAAAAGAAAGATTTAAATCTGCAGTTTCTTCGACGGTTAAAGTCATTTCTGAAAATTTCGATCTTGATATTAAATTTGGTAACAAAATAAATTCAAAAAAAAATTCTTTAAATTTGCCCGAAATAATAAGTTTGAAAAAGTTACAAGATTTTACTAATTTAAGAGCCTTTGCAGACTCCGAAGCTTTAAAAATAAAATATACTGATAGAAAAATTTACCTTGAAAATGAACCTAAAGGAGCAATAAACAAAGCGTTATATGCTATTGCTGAAAAAATTAGATACGAAAAAATAGGATCCGATAAATTAATAGGTGTAAAAAATAATATAACTCGATGCTACGAAAATAAATTCAAAAACAAAAAGGCAGAAGAAATTAAGACAGAAACTGATGTTCCTATTACAGAAGCTTTTGAATTATATTTAAGAAATCATTTTTTTAAAATAAAACAAAACGATATTACAAAAAAAATGCTAAGTTGTTGGAAAGATTTATTCAACAAAAACTTGAACAAAAATTTAAAAAAATTAGATTCTTGTATTGAAAACCAAAGTAAATTCAATCAACTAGTTGCAGATATAATTGAGAATCTAGATTTTGAAGATTCTGATCTAAAAGAAAAAGATGAGGAAATAGAAGCAACAAAAGAAGATAATTCTCAGCATGAAAAAAGCAACAAGGAAGATAGTCTATCTCAAAAAGAAGAAGAGCAAAACGATGATTCTGGCTTAAATATTTTTGAAAACAGCCTTGAGTCTTCCAATGAAGACTACGATTCCATACAAAAAGAAATCGACGAAAATTCAAGTTTGCTAAAAAAAAATAAAAAAATTTTGTTAAAAGAAAAATACAAAATATTTACTAACGAATATGATGAAGTAAAAAATGCTGAAGAATTAGAAAACGAAGATGAAATTTTGATACTTAGAAAGAATTTAGATCAACAGATTGCTAATTTGCAAAACTTGATTACTAAACTAGCCAATAAACTTCAAAGACAGTTGTTAGCAAAACAAAATAGATCATGGGAATTCGATTTAGAAGAAGGAATGCTTGATGCTTCAAAATTATCAAGGGTAATTATTGATCCATTTCACTCTTTATCATATAAAATGGAAAAGGAGACTGAGTTTAAAGATACTGTAGTTTCGCTTCTTATTGATAATTCTGGATCCATGAGAGGAAGACCAATTTCTGTTGCTGCAATCTGCGCAGATATTTTATCAAGAACCTTGGAAAGATGTTCCGTTAAAGTAGAAATTTTAGGATTTACAACAAAAAATTGGAAAGGTGGAAAAAGCAGAGAAAAATGGAACTTAGAAGATAAACCTACAAATCCCGGAAGACTAAATGATCTAAGACATATTATTTACAAATCGGCTGATAAACCTTGGAGACAATCAAAAAAAAATATTGGCCTAATGCTTAAAGAAGGATTGCTAAAAGAAAATATCGATGGTGAAGCGCTTCTATGGGCCTTTAAAAGAATTGCAATAAGAAAAGAGGAAAGAAAAATATTAATGGTTATTTCGGATGGTGCACCGGTTGATGATTCAACCTTGTCAGTAAATTCCGGTGATTATTTAGAAAAACATTTGAAGCAAACCGTTAAATGGATTGAAGAAAATTCAAATATAGAAATTTTAGCTATAGGTATTGGACATGACGTAACTAGATACTATAGGAAAGCCATTAAAATAACCGATGTTAATGAACTTGGTGATGTGATGATTAACCAACTAACTAAACTATTCTCAGAAAAAAATAATAAAACTATACACTAATTCTTTCTTTTATAGTTGAATTTTCCTGAATGTGAGAAAGCAAAAGTCTAAAAGGAATCAACATCACTAGTGCAACAAATATTTTAACAAACAAATCGCCAAATGACAGAGTTACCCAATTTATTCCTGTTCCATAAAATGAAATTGAAAAAAATAAAAAAGTATCAATTGTAGAACCTATTAGTGATGATACCAAAGGAGCAGTAAACCAAATTTTATTTCTTAATTTATCAAAAATATTAACATCAATTAATTGTGCAGTAAGAAATGCGATTCCTGATCCAATTGCAATTCTGATCGAAATCAAATCTGAATAATTTGTTGAAAAATAAAATGTTAAAAATACTCCTAATGTAAAACCTAAATACACAATTTTTTTAGCGGTATTTTTTCCATACCTTCTATTTGATAAATCTGTTATTAAAAATGCTACTGGATAACTAAAAGCTCCATATGTTAATAAATCTTGAAAGCCAAAATAATTTACGGGAAACTGAACTAGATAATTGGATATAGCAACCACCAAGGCCATTAATAATGCTAAAATAAAAAAAAATTTATTTTCTATCTTAATCATTAACAACTAAACTTTTGCAATTATTTTGTTTCTAAGCTTTTTTGCTTTTGGAGATAATTTAAATAATTTAACACTTTTTAGATAAAAATCTAATCCACCCCTATAATCTACTGTTCTTAGCGCTGAATTACTAACAGTAAATCTAATGTTTCGTTTTAATATATCGCTTCTAAAGGTCACTTTCTTTAAATTTGGAAAAAACTTCCTTTTCATTTTATTATTAGCATGACTCACTTTATGACCTTTCAAAGGAGACTTGCCAGTAAGTTCACATTTTTTTGACATAAATTAAATTTCCTAAACTGTATATAAATCCAGAGAAAAATGGAATCAAGATAATATATTAAAATATTGACAACTTTAATAACGAGGAATAGGTATATTTAGAGTTTTTTAAATGGAAGTTTACTTGCCTATAGTCGAAATTCAAATAAACGTAATACTAATACTTTTTGTAAGTTTTATAATAGGTTTCTTATCCGGATTATTCGGTGTAGGAGGAGGATTTTTAATGACTCCTTTTTTAATTTTTATGGGAATACCTCCAG
>Ga0187833_10004946_pt1 | contig 12807 bp, 10 predicted proteins | sample ETNtaG_37_FD_167968 | JGI IMG/M metagenome (GOLD analysis project Ga0187833, IMG submission 167968) | Marine microbial and viral communities from oxygen minimum zone, Eastern Pacific Ocean - ETNP2014_SV_400_PacBio MetaG (Illumina Assembly) | ecosystem: Environmental > Aquatic > Marine > Hypoxic... | reverse complement strand
CGAGGAGTTTCCTATTGGCATACCTCACTTCTTCCTCAACTTTCATGCCGTATCTATTTCCGAACATGCTGAAAAATGGGTATTTGGTGATGCCGTTAGACCCGGCAAGAAGTATGAGCCCAATGTTGGGCAGCTGGTCGATCCAGGTTCCCCCGATTATCTCCAGCTCAGGGAAGTTGATCCTAATCAACGCGATAACTCCCGCTTGATAGAGTGAGGCTGGTGGGGGGTGGTTGCTCAGGGGCGTTTCTCTATGAGGATTAAGGGAGTAAATCGTTATCCTGTCCAGATTGATATTCTTAATGAAATCGAGCAAGGCGGGGATTTGACTTTTGCCCTCCCCTAGGCCCAGGACTATCGTAGCAGCCTTTTTCATACCCAACTTCTCAGCCTCCTTCAGCGTCTTGAGTGATTTTTTTAAGCTCTTATCTGGGCATACACGCTTTCTAAGCTCAGTGTTAAATGTCTCAATTGAAGCTACAATACCCACAACTTCATCACCAAAGGTACGCAATTGTTCCTCCCTCAGCACGCCAACGTTGAGCCACACACCCTCGCCACTTACGTGGCTTACCATCTGGGCTATTCTTCGAAGTTCCTCAATACTGTGGGAACCGTATCCGCTGGACAGGAACTCCAGCCTACATCCGATCCTCCTGAGGATCTCAACCTCGGCGAGGATGCTTGATGTCCGTCTCCTGGCCCTACTAGGGTCCTTGATTCTATGCCTTTGGGTGGAGAGGTAGCAGAAGTCACAGTCCCCCTTACCGCACCACCAGGATAGGAATACAGCCCTCTCAAGGGTGGTTTGATTGCCGTGATACTTTAGGGTTAAAGCATTTGCGTTCTTAAAGGCATCGAGAAGGGTGTTCGAGTTAGCGAAGATATCTGTTTCCAATTTACCACCGCGAAAATCTGAAAAGTTCCTTTATCATGTCCTTTTGCTCAGGAAAAAATTTATAATCCTTAATCAAGATTTGCGGCTCCAATTGGCCCAGGGAGTCAAGGTAACCGCACCAGTAAACTACCATGCCATCGCCGAGTTCAAGAAGGTAAGGGGTTAATTGCTTTCTCATGTACCGAATATGCTCCACGCGGTCCCCAAAATTTGCCTTGCTCTCGACCCAAGATATCTTTCGACCATCGATGGATAATTTTTCCATCAGGAGAAAATCAGGGGTTATCTTGTTATTTCCAGCGTCTTTCTCCCTTATGAAGTCTGCGTTCATTTTTAGCAACCATTCCTCCAATATCTTTTCCCCGGCCTCAGCTCGTCTGCGTTGGAGTTTATGGGCCCAGGGGGAATAAAGGAAATCCTCTTTCACGGCTTCCTTCAGCTCCCTGACAATTCTCCCATCAGAGACATTGCCCTGTCCCTTTAAAAGGTTCCGGACATCCTTTCTCCTCATACCCCGTGCCTGCAGAATCAAGGAGGCCGTCAGCACCGGCGGGAAGTCCAACTCCCGGGACAACTCCATGAAACTCCTGCCATTAGCCCACTTATCCTTGAGTGCATCTACATTTTCCTCGAGCTCGTGAAACTTCCTGCGGGTGTTCCTCACCAATTTAAGGCTCAGAATCGCCAAGAGTACTTCGTCGTTTATACCCCTCTTTTCAGCGATATGCCTTGCATCGTCAAGAGTCCCCAATTTTGAGTACAGTTCCTGATAGGTTGTGGAGTCCATTTTAAAGTATTTATAATGGTAGTGGGGTTATATTGTTTCCCATCGACCTCGTTTTTATCGCCCGCGATAAGCGGTCAGTGGCTTTGAAGACCATTGAACCCTGGCGCGTATACAGCCCATAGAAAGAATGTCAATGGGTCCTGGAGGTTAACAAGGGCATGGCAAAATCAGTGGAAATCGGAGACGTCATCGATTTTTAGGGGCCTGGCTGAAAATCAATGCATGTCCTTTCGGCTTCCAGGTCTAGGTCCCAGCGATTATATAGGGCACACCTGTTCCGATACGCCTCTTCAGCGTCGTAGAAACTTTCCATGAGAACGCAGTTTGCACACATCACCATATTATCACTTGCGTATCACTTGTGCCATGTGCTCTTTGCTGAATTTGAGGCAGGATACGTTATAATACGCAAACCTGTGGAAGATGCTTGTCTGGGTTTTCTTAATAACCCCATCACATTTAGCGCATTTATAAGGTATTTTTTATCCTCCGTCCATCCTAGAAACATGTTATTTATCGTGTTTTATTTTAACGAGATTAGGGAAATTGAAAAAAAATGTAGCAAAACTTTTTTATACCTCCTTTGTCCTAGAAATACTTGGAGGTAAAAAATCATGTTCTATGTAAACGGCCTGGAATATTTGGGCAGAGATGTAAATATTAAAGGTAAGACCATGAGCGGGGTGGAGGCGAAGCGATTTGTCACTTTGAAAAAGACGTCTTCCATGCCTTCAAGGGATGAGGTTATCACAGCTGCTAAGGCCAACTCAAAGGTTAAAAAAGTCTGGGTCATGGAGATGAACGGGAACAAGTGGCACAAGATCATGGGTGTCGTAAATATCTAACTTCCCTTTCCCTCTTTGATTTCATCTTCTATTTTACTTGAAATCCTTTCCAAAGCCATGTAGGCTGGTGAATCGAAATAATTGGTTAAAGGCCGGCCTTCACGGTCCGCCACCAAAACAGTTTTATCGTATGGAACGAATCCCATCGCTGGAAAAACTAAATTTTCAGCTATAAACTTCTCGTCATTATTGTCCCCTGTTTTATTTCCGATGCCATAGATCATTTTAATTCCAATATCCCTAGAAAGCTCGTAAATTCGGTTGGCGGTCTCAACCGCCTTAACACTGGGCTCAGTTAATACCAGCATCATGTCAAAGCACTCAGCCACTTTTCTGCCGAGATGCTCAACCCCTGCCTCGGTATCTAAAATGAGCAGCTCCTTCCTCCTGAGAACCACATGCCTCATCAGCGCTTTTAAAAACGAACTCTCTGGGCAGATGCAGCCCTCACCACCCTTCTCCACGGTCCCCATTACGAGGAGCTTGATGTTTGCTCCTTTACTGGTGTAGAGCTCTGGGACATCATCCACCTTCGGATTGAGGTTAAAGATTCCAGGAGCTATTACTGCCCGCTCCTCTATGATGTCCTTCAATTTGAAAACAGGGGTCGGGTTTTCCAGACCTAGGGATGTGTGCAGGTTCATCGATGGGTCAGCGTCTACAGCTAAAACCTGGTAACCCTTCTTTGAAAAAATTCTAGCCAGGGTACCTGAGAAAGTGGTTTTACCGACGCCGCCCTTGCCAGCGACAGCAATTTTCATAACCCCCATGAGTACTTTAACATCAGTAAAAAAGAAAGAGGGTATGAATTCGTCTAGGGATGTTCCTAAATACGGAAGAAAAAAGTATTTACAGGGACTATCCCCAAGATATTAAGCGGTGATGAAAAAATGCCTATGGATGTTTTGATAATTGGTAAAACATATTCGGGCTAAATAAGTGAATCAGCCGGGTAAAGGGGGGTACCCGCCGCCACTACATTAACGCCATGAAAAAATATCACGTGTTCACAGGCTTGAATACTAAACAACTAATCGATGAGGCAGAGGGGGGGGTAGGGAGGCCACAGGGGGTAATGTAAACCTAGGCAAAGGAGTAATAAATAAACCATCCCCCGAAGACCGTGAGCAAAAGGCCACATCCCCCGAAGACGATTTCATGTATCCTGGGAGTCCAGAATTTTTTTGATTTGAATACCGTCCAGCTGACCACTAGGCCCCAGATAAAATCGCACATCCAGTGCACGAAGGCGAAGAGCAGGAAACCAATGAATCCGTAGAAGCTGGCGCTCATTATCAGAGCTGCACCGATGGTAGCCCACCATATGAAGAAATAGGGGTTTGCCCAGGTGGTTATTGCTCCAGCTGCAAAGGCGCCGTAGGAAACCTCTTGCCCCTTCTCGAGGACGCGCTTTCTCGTCCCGTAGAGCATGTAGCCGAGGTAGAGCAACGCAGCCCCTCCGAAGAAAGCGATGCCCCTTCTGAATCCAGCTCCAGTTATGAATTGGACGAAGCCTAGGTAAATCAGGGCCATTAGGGGCAGCTCGACCAACCCATGGCCCATGGCTATGAAGGCGCCTGCGTACTTGTTTTGATGCCCCTTTGCAACGGTAACAGTGAAGACCGGGCCGGGCATTAATATTCCGGAAAGGGAAATAATAACGGTTAGGAACAGGAGCCCTGGCAGGGAGATGGATTGCCCAATTGAATCCAGCATGCCTACCTCCTGCTTAAAACTTTTATATATATGTTTTTGTCAGATAGTTTACGCAAAAGCATAAAGAAACCTTGCCACAGACTAAGCCTGCTGGAGTACTAAATACCCTGAACTAGCAACCGATTGCGAGTCATGCCAGCCGTAGCACTAACACCCCGCGCTCTAACCAATAATGATAAATATCACCCAGTTTCATAAGATGCAATTAACCTTTCCTTTTGCCGAAGCCGAATTCCTCGAGCTTCACCGTGAGGTCGGTTTCGGCCTTCTGAGTCTTCTCGATCTTACTCTCTGAGACGGTGATATACTCTTTGAGATTGGCCTCTATATTCTCAATATCCTTTATCCTAATCTTCGTCTTTATCTCAGGTCGGTCCTCGTCGAATAACTCGGTCTCTCCCTTGTCTATCTCGAGGACATCTATGAAATCGTAGTATTTCTGAAGGCATTTTGCTAAGATGTCTTTCAAGCTGTAGCCGCCGAGGAGAATCATGAGGTCTAGGGTTTCCTGGTCTGGCATTGAGACCAGGCTCGAGTAGCGCATTATCCCACCCCATTTTCCGGCCATGTTTCGTACAGCCCACTCATAGGACTTTGCCTCAAGGTCTTCCTGGGAGAATTTCCCCTCGTCCACGTACTTTTGGGGAACAATGGCTATGATGTAAGCCATGATAGCGGTCTTAGGGTCGAGGGGGGCCATTGGTTTTTGCGTGGCGGCATCTAGAGCAGTTTCTATCTCGAAGATCTCTGGATCATTGCCAAGGCTCAGACAGGGGGTGAAGTGGTACACGCCTATATTCCTGGGCAGCTGATAATAATCAGCTATATCGATAGTTGACTTAGCGCGCCCCACACTAGGGACAATCATCATCCGTATCGCCTTTATTATTTCCTGGTTAATGAGGTAGTATCTTTCCTCCTCTAGGGATTCCGATGCATTGAGCATAGTCTCTATCTGGGAGTTATCCACGAGGAGAACCATGTCAGCGTTCTGCCGCGCCCTTGGGCCGTATTTCAGGAGCCTAGTTAAGCCGCAAATCGTGTTGAAATAACGCTGGGGCGCCTCGAAGTCATAGGGGAGTATCCCCACGGATGTGTAGCTGTTCTCATCATTGGAGACAAGGGTGCGGGAGGTCTTGAGTCTGTGGATAATATACGGAAGGCTTCCATTTCCGGTGCCTCCTCCAAGGGTGGTGATTCCAAGGATAACGTCCCTGCCCCCGAGGTTTAGGTTGGCGATGTAGCGCCGGATGGTGTCGAAGTCTTCCCTGGCCTCATTTTCGCCGATCTTCCAGTTGTTACCTGCGCCGGAGGGGGATTTGCCGAAGACGCATATGCGCTCCCGCTTTATCTCCTCAAAGACGCGTTTGATTTCCTCATCCTTGGTTATGATGTACTCAAAGGTTTTCTCTGGATTAACATCCGCTGGGGAGGTGTTCAAAAGCAGGACTTTATCCCCGATAATTGAGTCCGAAAACCTAGAGTAATACTGCAGACATATCCTGTTGGCGCCTTCTCCTGAAGCTATGATGCTCCACCTGGTTGAAAGTTGTTCCATAATCGCTTTCCCTAAATCTTAACGAGGGTAGACGTAGTCTGGCGGTAAATCGTATCCGAATGCTTCTTACTATAGATTATCAAGAATTTATCAGGGTATTTGACGTTTAAATTCGAAGCAGGCAACTCGCCCATCTGGTTAAGCTTCATGGTTATCAGCGGTTCGACTTTATTGTAATTATGAAGAATCTTCAGAAAGGTATAGTCGCTGTTAAATTTATTAGTCAGGTACCTAAGGGCCTCGGCTGCGTGCCGTGTGAAAACCCTGAGCTCGGTATCCATCCTAAGCCTATTAATTATGGAGGCCTCGATATCATCTGCCCGCCAGATCTCCTCTGGAGGCTTCTTCGCCTGAATGTCCCCCGCAAGCCTCTTCAGCTCCCCGTCAAGCTCCTCCACTATGGATGAGATCTCCTCCTTATACTTGACTTTGAGGTTCTGGAGATCCCCCAATAACCCGGAGTCCTGCATTCCCAAGGCTTCCTCCATTATCTCTTCAATGGTTTTTCTCCTTTCACTGTCTATATGCTCGGCCTTTAACAGTGGTGAAAGGGTTCGTATAGAGGAGGAGACTTGCTTGTATTCGATGTCAAAGAAATCCCTCAGAAAATTTGTCAACGTGGTCCTGGAATCTATCAATAGCTCAACTGTAGTATCGAAATTGGACAGGTTCTTACGGGCCTTTTCTACAGTGTTTTTAACCTTCTTTATCATCCCGTATTTCTGGCTCAGAGCCAGGAGGTTCTGAACCTCGGTCACACACTTCTTCAATACCCCTGAAAAGGCCTCTGTTACACACTTTTTTTTCTCCAGCATCTCCCGGAGGCTGGTAGTTTCCTGGGCCGCGAGAGCAAGAAATACCTCCTTTTTATCTTTGATAACATATCCCGCCCGCTCGAGGGCCTCCAGCTTAGAATTAAACTCCTGAATGTACTCGTCAAGCTTTGGCTTGTAATTAACGGCTACCATGTTCTCCAAGCCCCGGAGGCGTTGTTCGGTTCCGCGGTTCTCCTGCTCGATGAGGGTCAGGGTGAACTTCTTAACATTCTCCGTGATGTTCAAATTTTCATCGAACAGATTTTGGCCTATCAGACCCTTTTGGATCGCCTCTAAGTCCATCAAGACTGACTCCTGCTCGACTAGCTCCTCAGCCTCAAGAACATATTTGTGGGTGTCGGATATATCACGCTTGATCTTCAGCAAAAGCTCGTTCCTCAGCCTCTCCACTGTCTTATCCGTCTGGGTCTTCCACCAGGTGTAAATAACGCTGCCAACGATGGCCATGAGTATAATAACTATCCCAAAGTAAGCCACCATGGATACGCCGAATTGAATTAGAAAAAAGAAACCAATGGCCAAAATTGTGATTATAATTGCCGCCGATAAAACGTATTCGTTCATCTTCATTACCTACTGGACTACAAAATCCTTCTCATACTCCTCAAGGACCCGAAGGGACACATCCTCATACTGACTCGCTAATTGACTCAGCACATGAAGCCTGGATATCTGATTTGGACGATAGGTGAGCAGGACCGTGGCTGTGGCGAGATTTCGCTTGGTCAGAGCGACTCCAAAATGGGTCTCCGCTAATCTGGTTCTTTCCTCCATTACTCTTTTCGCCATACTGGTATTTATCTTCCCGACCCTAGATAAGTATGCGGGGGGGAGCCTGATGAGTACGAGGTTTTTCTCTGCCTCCTCGACCCTTATATCTTCTACCGAGAGCTTCATGAAGGCACGGTATAGGAGGCTTATAACATCAATTTCCTTGTATCCACGGAGAGGTATGATGTAGTGAAGGAGGTCCCGCACCTTCTCGCTCGCCCTGCCCAGGCATGCGAAGCCCGGTCTGGTTTTGTCCCCAAACCTGAAGGAGGTAGCGGATATCGTATCCTTGAGGTCTATGACAGGAGCATAGCCCTCGAAGTCCGCGGGATTAATTCTCTCCAGGGCCGTGCCTATCACTATGTCGCGGATGCTCCTGGCGATATAATCATTGTAACGCTGATACAGCGCCTCAGAGCTCTCGGCATAGGCCAGCTTCTCATTATCCACTAAAATCACCGACTCCACATGTTCGAGAATGTTGTTAAGGCTCTCGACGGCGTTCTTAGCTGTTAATCCGCCCTCGTGGGCCGCCGGTAGGACGACGACGGCAATAACCGGTACCTCAAACTCCTTCAACACCTTTGCCACCACGGGCCCCACTCCGCTCCCTGTGCCGCCTCCCAAGCCATAGATGACAAAGGCCACGGAAACAGAGCTTTCGGCCTCAGAGCTCTCTATCCGTATCCTCTCGGCTATCATGCTTCTGATGGTTTCCTCGTGCATGAGGGCATCGGTCTCTGCCTTGGCGCGGTTCTTACCGTAGCCGCCGACGACGAAGTGCTCGAATCCCTCGATTTTCCCATCGATAAATCCGCGGTCCTTGGATATGCCAACCCAGTGCTCACGGCCTATGTTCTTCATTGTCTGCAAGTCCATGATAGCTGAGTTAATGGCGATGGGCACCGCTATTTTGAACATATCCTGGTCGTAGAAAGCGGCGTCAAGGATACCGCCTCCACACTGGCCTATTCCAATGAAAACATAAGGCATACTAACACCTAAATTACCAATGGAAGAAAAAGTACATATATTTTATGGTACGAACACCTTTGGCATGAAACTCCTGAGATTTGCTGTAGCTCTGTTCCTATTGACCGTCCCGGTGGCCGAGGCTCAGAACTGTGGCACTTTAGGCATGGAGGTTAGAGGAGTGCAGAGCGTTGCCTTTGATGAGTATCCCTCCTTAAACGACGTTAAACAGGGGGTCCTATTATTACTCTACGGTAGGGAAACCGCAGACTGCCCCGGAGAGCTGTACGACTATGCAGTTAGCGGAAAGGAATACGTATTGAAGTTTGATGATGCCTATAACCTGAGCAAGTCCAATTCGAGTGATGCCCGGATAAGGGCTCTAAACTTATCAGCCGCCCTTAAGGAAACCACGGATACAATGTTAAAGGATACGAGCCTCGGAGCCTCGGCCCAGGACATAGCCAACTCTGCTGACATCACAATAAGGGGTTTTCTTATTACCCAGGGAAAAAACAACGAATTGGAGGGTGAAGTATCCAACAAAACAAGAGAAAAAATAGAGCATTACAGGCTTGCTACAATTGCTTACGAAGTCGCTGATGAAAGCCTCCTTACCACAAATACCAGGATTATCTGGAAACGCCTGGAAAAAGAGTACCTCCTGGATATGCAGAGGGCTGATGAATTGTATTCTAGTGGAGAGGAAAAATTTGGAAATACCCAAAATTTATCAAGGGATATACCCTCTCGGATAACCGCTTACAGCAATACCAAAGAGGTCCTAGCGCTATTTCAGGAAGCCCTGGTTCTATACACTTACCACGAGGAAACCGAGAAAATCCTGGAGACCAGAGACAACCTCCAGGAGATTAATTCCCTCATGGCGTCCCTCAGGGCCGCCATTGAAATCTATTTCCTAGTCTTGGCAATTTTTCTAATAGGTATATCCATTTTTCTGCTGAACCGCATATTGGCCTGGAGGGAAGATAATTACGAGCACTACTTGGGGAATGAGTTAATACGGGTGAAGGGAGTTGGGCGTTAATAAGATTAGAATCCTCTGGTGCTTGGTTACAGCACTATTTTTAGGCCCTGAAATAGCCTTCGCCGTGGACGCTACTGCAACCTTTACCGCGAGCACCATAACTTTCGAGTTCAATAAACCTAATGGTTCCGTTGATTATTTCGAAATTAACGAGACTCTCACCCTGTACAACTACGATAACACAACCACGATTTCAGTGTCGGGTCTTAGCACAGGGGTGAACAATATCGCAGGTGTAACTGCGGTGCCCAGTAAAACCAATTTTTCCATTCCCCCATCTCAGAGCGTTATCATAAATGTATCCTTCAGAGCCAACGCCACCATCGCCGAGGGCTTGAACTCTGGGAGCCTCAGTATAACCGGTACCGGTGTGACAACCTCTACTCCAAGTATCACTGTAGAAATCGTGCATCAGCAGGCAACGATAAACGCTACCTGGGAGCAGGAATGGGGAAACGTGAAGGCTGGCACTAATTTCAGCAAAACTCTGATCGTGAAAGAGGTGATGGGGTATAAATCAGCAAACAATGTGAGCGTCTCAATAACCGAGAATGGCCCAGCATCTTTGGATTACATCGGCCTCATGGGGGATTTCTCGTCCTTCAAGAATAAGAGCCTAAACGTTAATGTAAGTGTTCCCTCGAGGGGATTGAAGCCTGACAGCTATCCCCTCAAGATAACGATAAGCTCTCCCACCAACATCACCAGTGATTATGAAAACATTTCCTATGTGATTCCCCTTCCCCAGATAGTCCTGAGCAATACCACCATAGACATAGGTGGGGTGACCTTTGAAACAGGAAAGGAAGCCTCAGAGAAAATCCTCGCCATCCAGGAAATCGGTGGTTTCACGCCCATAGAAGGCTTAAAAATCACCCTTGACTCCGGTGAGATAGGGTGGATAACCTACCCAGATGTCGACTATGTAGCACCCGGCGGGTCTCTTAAGGTCCCCTTCAAGGTGTTCCTTCCTCAGGACGGCACCCTCGGGGAGAAGACCTGGGGATACAAACTCACAACTGACTACGCTGGAAGTAAGGACCTCACGACTAAGGTACTCGTCTATTTCCCAGGTATAGAGGATGCACTAAATTATCTGAGGGGAGTGAAACCCCTTGAGGGCTATCCCCGGTTCAACGACATCATTGAAAGCACTGCCGCTCTCCTGGAAAAGTCTAAGGGCATCACCTATGCCAAGAATATAGTCTCGGTGATGTCCATCTACAGCGGCACGAGGACTTTTTTAACCGATGTAACCGAAGCCACGAAGAATCAGGAGCGCGGAAGAATCGACATGGCAGGGGATAACATTATTCGAGGCCATCGTTCCTTGATAAAGATGCGAGTGGGAGAGGAAAACCTGGAAGACGAGGAGCTCCACGGGTTGTCAAGGGACAGTACCGCCGCTGCGGATGCTGTATTGAGCACAGTAGCTGCGGATGTCTTAACGGACCTTGAGACCACCGCAGAGCAGAGCAGGGACTCGAATTATAAATTTACGGTCCTGTATTACACGCACATCAGCCAAATCTACGGCTTGATGGGAGAAAAGGCGAAGGAGGAGGAGTACGCGATTTTGCGGGGGCAAATGGAGGAGCTCTACAGGAACTCTTTAACCCAGGCATCGGAAAGCCAAGTCAATGCCGATGCGGATTATGAGAAAGTCTTAGAGACGATCTTCAACTTTCGAGGTGAATCCTTTGTCATAAATCCATTCTCCTTCGACTTCGTGTCGGAGAAGTTGCGTAACTCGATAGCCAACTATAAAAACGCAGAGGCGATGTACAGGATATCAGGAGAAATCAAGGACGCAGACCTGCTGAGGGGGAAAATATCTAAGCTGGAGGGTAAAAGGGCTTCGATAATGAAGTCCTTTCTGGCACTGGGAGTCGTATTGGTAGTGCTCTTCGTTGGATTCCTGGTGAGGGTCAGTCTGGCATTGCAGCGGTTCAGGCTTGACGATGAAGAGGGCGTGCTTGGAGATATCGTGATGAAGTCTGATGAGGGTGGAGAGGCGCCTCCTTAAATAATGCTTACCCTCAGCCTCTCCAGGATTTTCTCGCTGCTCAGCATCTTCTCCACATAGTCCAACATGGCGTCGGCGAATAACAGCAAGATAGCGGTTTTAAATTGGTTGGTAGGGCCCTCCTCTGATTCAGTCTCAGTCATACTCAGGAGCCCCTCAGATATCCTCCAAACCCCTGATATAGGCATAATAGTTATTTCCTTTATCCTGCCCGTAATCTCATCATCGATAGAGTGAAGTCTTCGCCGTGTTTTAGGGAGGTGTGTCTCCACGAATTTTCCAGAGTCTTGAAGGGCCTCCTCAAACTCTGGAAGCCCACGAAAATCTGGCGTCGCACATTCACCCTCTTCCCCGGTGCCCCTCTCATAAATTTTGACATTTTTCCAATCCGATATTATTTCACCCAGTTCTCCGCAAATAAATTCAGCGGCGATGATTAACTCCTCCACGACCTCATTGTAGTTAATATTTTTGGAAACGGTTGGTATATCAGATAGTTTCTCCACAAAGTTGATGACTTTTTCGCCGATGGATTTATAGTAGATGGGTAGACAGGGATCCGATGCAGGGACTGCTAGATAGCTATTCCTTACCCGTTCAAGGGCATTCTTAAGACGTTCGATCTCGGTTTCTCCTAGGCCGGATGTCGGGGTTAAATTAATTTGAATACGCTCCTCCTCCTGGAAGTCGATTTTTTTCCTTGTTGCATTGTAGAAATCCCTCTTAACCATCACCTCATAGCTTCCCCGGGGTACGTCCTCGAAGACCACCATGCCTTCTTCGTCCGTCTCCATGATCCTGTTCCCAAGGCCTACAACGGCCTTGATAACTGGCTTAGTGGTATTAGCGTTTTTGACATCGACTTGCATCTTGCCATGCTTAAACAGGCCCATGGCCTCGGATACTGCCTCGAGGTTTATGTCGGCTTCCTTCACCTCACCCCTGGGGCGTTTCCCCACCTTTGCCACCATCCTCCTCCGTTTATCCCAGTAGGCGTATATACCTAGGAGAACTGCGACGGCTAGAATAAGTAAAATTTTCCAGTCCATTATACCACCCTCAAGGTATAATCTCCCTTCTCCTTAGGCACCTCAAAGGATATGGGGACGATGGCTATGGATGGAGCGACACCAGTGGCGCCTGAATAAAGCTTTGCTATCTCCTTATCCTGCTTCCAGCTTCCAAATACGTTTATAAAAAAATTGCAATCTGGACATGCGGTTACGAATGTCCATCTAACCTGAGCTGTCACCCTCTGGCCAGCAGACGCTACCACCAAGTTCTGAATTCCCCTCTGCTGCACGTCCATGTCCAAGGAATCAAATTTAATTATGCCCTTGAAATCATAGC
>Ga0187833_10004944_pt1 | contig 12811 bp, 9 predicted proteins | sample ETNtaG_37_FD_167968 | JGI IMG/M metagenome (GOLD analysis project Ga0187833, IMG submission 167968) | Marine microbial and viral communities from oxygen minimum zone, Eastern Pacific Ocean - ETNP2014_SV_400_PacBio MetaG (Illumina Assembly) | ecosystem: Environmental > Aquatic > Marine > Hypoxic... | reverse complement strand
TTGAAAGGGGCACGCATCAAAAGAGTTGAAAAATATTTGGATTCGGAAATCAACATGGTCACTTACGGCGATGGCGTCGCCGACATTAATATAAATGAGTTGCTTAATTATCATAAATCACACGGGCGGACAATAACTGTTACCGGTGTATATCCACCAGCGCGCTTTGGTGAGTTAATTGCAAAAGACGGACAGGTTGTTTCATTTGAAGAAAAACCACAAACTTCGGCGGGGCTTATCAATGGGGGTTTCATGGTTTTTACCCGGAAGTTGCTTGACTGTTTAACCGCGGATGAAAAATGTGATTTTGAATATGGTCCACTTGAAAAACTGGCCAAAGCGGGTGAGGTGATGGTCTATAAACATACCGGTAATTGGGAATGCATGGATCATGAAAGAGATGTTGTGCATCTCAACAGGCTTTGGAGTGAAAAAGAGGCTTTCTGGAAGGTTTGGGATTGAATAATTTGTTTAAAAACGTTTTTGAGGATAAAAGAGTCTTAATTACCGGGCACACCGGTTTCAAGGGATCTTGGTTATCTTTATGGCTGCAAAAACTGGGAGCGAAGCTTGTCGGGTATGCTTTAGAGCCTCCCACTGCACCCAGTCTTTTTGAACTGGCCGATGTTTCAGAGAGCATGACATCAATTACCGGAGATGTTCAGGATTACGAGAATCTCTTTTCGGTTCTAAATGAGCACAAACCCGAAATTATTGTGCACATGGCCGCGCAATCGCTGGTCCGGGAATCTTACCGCAATCCGATTACGACATATTCAACCAACGTTATGGGTACGGTAAATCTGTTGGAAGCGGTTCGTCATTCCTCTTCAGCAAAAGTTGTTGTAAATGTGACGAGCGACAAGTGTTATGAGAATAATGAGTGGGTGTGGGCATATCGTGAAAATGATCGACTCGGGGGCCATGACCCTTACAGTAACAGCAAAGCGTGTTCGGAATTGGTGACGTCCGCATTCCGTGATTCTTTTTTTCCGAAAGATAAATATACGCAGCATGGCGTTGCCTTGGCTTCGGCCCGGGCAGGCAATGTTATTGGTGGGGGTGATTGGGCCGAGGATCGTCTGGTCCCGGACTGTATAAGGTCTTTTTTGAAACAAGAAAAAGTGAAAATTCGCAATCCGAAATCGGTACGTCCCTGGCAACATGTGCTCGATCCATTAAGAGGCTATCTATTGTTGGCTGAAATGTTGTACGAGCATGGACCGGCTTACTCGGGGGCATGGAATTTTGGCCCAAAGCAGGCCGATCAAAAATCGGTCAGGTACATCGTGAACTACACAGCTAAACGCTGGGGCAGGAAAGCTCAATGGGAGAGCGATGAAAAACCGCATGCGCGTGAATCGAATGCGTTAAAGCTCGACTGCGCGAAGGCGAAATCATGGTTGGGATGGAGAGCGTGCTGGGATCTGGATACCTCTTTAGATAAAACCATTGAATGGTACAGAATATATAAGGAAAACCCGAAAAAAGTCAGGGACACTACCATGGAACATATTTCAAAATATGAAAAGTGCTTATTGAATCAGGTTCAAAATGCGGATTAAGGAGTTGAAGGATAAGATAACTGGTCTGACGCGGAGCTATTATTCTGCCCACTTGGAAAAAGAAACTTTTGTCCCGGGGCAAACATATGTGAACTATGCGGGACGGGTATTCGATGAGAGGGAGATGGTTAATCTAATTGATTCATCTCTGGATTTTTGGCTGACGGCTGGGAGATATGCGGAACAGTTTGAAAAAGAGTTTGCCCGGTTTCTTGGATCCAGCTTCTGTCTTTTGACGAATTCAGGTTCGTCTGCAAATCTGTTGGCCGTAAGCGCTTTAACTTCCAAATCTCTCGGCGATCGTGGGTTGAAGCCCGGGGACGAGATCATTACGGTCGCAGTAGCGTTTCCCACAACTGTCGCGCCAATTTATCAAAACAGTCTCGTTCCGGTTTATTGTGATGTTGATCTGGGAACAAATAACGTAAATATCGAAGATTTGGAGAACGCGGTTTCAAATAAGACAAAAGCGATTATATTGGCGCATGCTCTTGGCAATCCCTTTGACATAGACGCCGTACTAAGGGTAAAGGAAGCACACGATTTGTGGCTCATTGAGGACAACTGCGACGCCTTGGGATCTACCTGGAACGGGAAGATGACCGGAACTTTTGGGGACCTTGCGACGAAAAGTTTTTATCCCGCCCACCACATTACCATGGGGGAGGGTGGCGCTGTAATCACAGATAATCCTAAGCTGCAAAAATTGGTCAGATCGTTCAGAGATTGGGGCAGGGATTGTTGGTGCGATCCTGGAAAAGATAATACATGCGGGAAGCGCTTCGATTGGCAGCTTGGCGATCTACCCCATGGCTACGATCACAAATATATTTTTTCACATGTTGGATACAACCTGAAAATCACTGATATGCAGGCTGCCGTCGGTGTGGCGCAACTGAGGAAATTACCGGAATTTATAAAAAAGCGAAAGGAAAACTTCAAGGCGTACTACGACTACTTTAAATGTTATGAAAATTATTTTGTTTTACCTAAATGGGAAGATAAAGCGGATCCAAGCTGGTTCGGATTCTTTATAACCGTGAAAGAGGACGCTCCTTTTACAAGAAATCAAATCGCCAGTTATTTGGAAGACAATAAAGTGGCGACTCGAACGCTGTTTGGCGGGAATATTGTTCGCCAACCGGCTTATAAGGGAAAAAGACATCGGGTTGTATCTGATTTGAAAAATGCGGATTTAATGATGAATAACGGGTTCTGGATTGGCGTGTACCCCGGTATTGACAGGGATCGGCAGGAGTATGTAATTGAAACGCTTGACGCTTTTTTCGAGAGGTATATAAGTAACCGGTTCAAATGAAAATTGTACATAATGCAATTGGAGGATGTTACAGCATTTATCCCGAAATAGGCAAGGACAAACGAGGTCGTTTTGTCAAAACGTTTCACAAAGATATATTTGCGGGCTTGGGCCTTGAAACGTCATTTTCTGAGGACTACTATTCTGCTTCAAAAAAAGGTGTTTTAAGGGGATTGCATTTCCAGATTCCTCCTCGTGAATACTCGAAACTAGTGTATTGTGCAGAGGGCTGTGTGTTTGATGCTGTGGTGGATTTAAGGAAGAATTCAGAGACATACGGGAAATACGAGACCTTTGAGTTAGACGCGAAGAAAGGAATTGTGCTCTATATGCCGCCGGGAATGGCTCATGGTTTTTATGTTTTGTCTGAGCGGGCTATCATGGTGTATAAAGCTTCTACTGTTTATTCCCCAGAGCACGATACGGGCATATTGTGGAATTCAATTGGTGTCCTCTGGCCTGACGACAACCCGATAATTTCTGAACGCGATAGCCAATTTATTGAATTTCGACAGTTAAAAAGTCCATTCAAGTAATTATTGCCTTTTATGAACTCTAAAAAATATAAGAGCGTATTAGTAACTGGTGCTACAGGTTTTATCGGGAGTTATTTGATTGATGAATTAGTAAAACGTAAAGTTGACGTTATAGCTAGTTCGAGGTCGTCTAAAAAGGAATTAAGTAATAACTGGTCGAATGAAGTCAATTATATACAAGCTGATTTAAATGAAAGCAGAGAGGATTGGTATTACTTCTTTGGCAAACCTGATATGTTGATACATCTTTCCTGGGAAGGGTTGCCAAACTACAAGGAACTGTTTCACTTGGAACAGAATCTTCCCAGTAATTATTTCTTTTTGAAAAACATGATAAAGAACGGCTTGAAAAAAGTTGTAGTTACAGGTACCTGCTTTGAGTATGGAGACCAAAGTGGCGAATTAAGAGAAGATTTTGAAACAAGGCCTAATACACCCTATGCTTTGGCGAAAGATTGTTTAAGAAAAATTTTAGAACAACTACAAAAAAAATATGACTTTGATTTGAAATGGATTCGCATTTTTTATCCTTATGGAAAGGGACAGAGTCCTGATTCGATCCTATCACAATTAGATACTGCTCTTGAAAGAGGGGATAAGATTTTTCGCATGTCCGGTGGAGAGCAGTTAAGGGACTATTTACCGGTTGAAAAGGTTGCTGAGTATATCGCAAGGATTTCGGTGCAGAATAAAGTAAGTGGGATAATAAACTGTTGTTCAGGTGAGCCAATGTCGATCAGGAGACTGGTAGAGAATTACATTGATGATAAAACTATCATTGAATTAAATCTGGGGCATTACCCATATCTCGATTATGAACCCATGGCATTTTGGGGAGACACAAAAAAGTTAAAGAAAACACTTTGGTTGTCAAGAATACCTTAGGCAATAATAATTTGTTTAAAGGGACAATAACTTAAACACGGTCATTATATTACCACTTTTGAAGCAAATTGCAGTTCGATAAGCCAATATTAATTTATTTTCCTTGTTACAATTGTGAAACGACTATAGTTGAGGTGATCTCGAATATACCGCGCAAATTACAAAATCAAATTGACTGTTTAGTAATCGATAACCAGAGCACGGATCGCACGTCAGAAGTTGTGCTTGAGGAGATCAAGAAAGGAAAACGTCATTTTAAGATTAACTTGATTCGAACTAAAAAGAATATCGGCTACGCTGGGTCACAAAAACTGGCCTATATTTTAGCTACCCAATCTTCTAATATAAAATATGTAATTATGTTGCATGGAGATGGTCAGTATGATCCTTCGTTACTAAAAATATTTATTCCGATGATTAATGAAAATTATTCAATCATAAATGGGTATAGAGATAAAAGGACATATCCTCATCGTGAAGAAACTCCAGTTATAACTTATTGTATTATTAAAATCCTAAGCTGGTTCGAAAGCCTAATAACTGGTTACTATCAAAAAGAGTGGCATAGTGGTTTTGTGATGTATGATACAGAATTTCTAAGGAAAATCCCACTCCAATTTCTTTCAGATACCAGACACATTGATGGAGAGTTTTTGATATGTGCAGGAATTCTAAAGGAAAATACAAAATCATTACCTATATTTAAAAACTATAATGGATATGAATCACTCACAGGCCTTGCGAGAGTCAGGCATGTGGTAAATGTTATTAGAATTATATTGAAATTTAGAAGAAAGTATTATCATGCTTTGCTAAAGAACAAAAATCATGACAAAATTAACTTTAAATTTGATATTATCGCATAAGAATGAAGGTTATTGATTGATGTCTTAGATTTACTATTAGACCGGCGTTTTAGAGATAAACACTTGTGAGTGCCTGTCTATAAATTCGATATGTTGAGATTAATGTCTAGGCTGGTACAATATGTAGTATCAAGAATCTTTTTCACTTATTGTTGCACACTGACCTGTAGCATAGCAGTCTTATCACTTATATCTGATGGTTGCTGTAATAGATACACATTTAGAATACGCTTGTTCCCCTGTTCCCCTCCGGTATTTTATCGTTTTATATTACTTGATTGTTATATGAAGTGATTTTCTGGAAAACACGCTGAAATGCGCACCAAAATCTCTGTTGTAATTGTGAATTGGAATGGAAATCAAACACTTGAGAGATGTCTTAAGTCATTGGACAAACAGACCTACCGCAATTTTGAAACAATTGTCGTAGACAATTTCTCGACCGACAGCTCTAGAGAAACCCTGATAAATGATTGGGCAGAACGAATAGAACTTTTGTTGTTAGACGGTAATACCGGATATTGTGCCGGGAACAATTGTGGGATCAAAAAAGCACGCGGATCACTTATCGCATTGTTGAACAATGATGCAGAGGTTGAAGAGAGCTGGCTGGAAGAAATTGTGGGTGCTGAACAACGATATCCAAATGCTGGAATGTTCGCATCAAAGATATACTTCGCTGGGGAACGAAATCGATTCGATTCAACAGGTTTACTGGTTTATCCAGATGGAATGTGTCGGTCTCGAGGGTGGTTGGAAAGTGACAATGGCCAATTTGAGAATGAGGAAGAAGTGGTAGCACCCAATGGAGCTGCAGCTGTATATCGGAAGAGGATGTTGGAGGATGCTGGATTATTTGACGAGAGATACTTTGCATATCTGGAAGATCTCGATATCGCTTTACGTGGATGGATTATGGGTTATACATGTGTATATATCCCATCGGCCATTGTATATCATGTGAAATCTGCTTCATCAGGAATTCATTCCAGAGAAAAGGCATTTTACGCCGAACGAAATAGGATTTGGAATTTATTGAAATTGTTTCCATTTAATTCAATAATCGTGTCTCCTGTATATACATTATATAGATATTTTCTTCAAGCATTATCTGTTTTCAATGGACAAGGTGCATGTCATGGGTTTGTATGTAGATATTCGAAAAGTGAATTAGCAATCGTTTTGGTTAAGGCTGTATGCGCGGGACTTTTTGGCGTTCCACACGCATTGAAGAATCGTCGTAGAATCAATAAACGAAGTCGGATAAATTCAAAAAACCTAGCAAATATAATTAAACGCTTTAAACTTTCAACAGTTGAACTTGCGTTGAAAGATTGAGCCTCTTGGTTGTATAAAAAACATGACAATGATGTAATTAGAATAATAGTAGTACAAACAGGATAGTAGTGAATGATGTTTCACTGCCGCAACTGCGGTTATTCAAAATATCGAATGTGTTATAGCCAGTTACATGATCGTTTTCAAGGCTTCGAAGGTGTTTTTGGATATGGCTCTTGTAATAAGTGCAACCTCATTCAGATTGTAGACATACCAGATAATCTTGCAAATTACTACTCAGACTACAGACTGCACAAACACCAATCAAAAATGTATAGTTTATTTCGGCGAATCATCATGGGACGCTGCTACCCGTTCTCTGATGCAATCGGTCAACAGGCGGTGTTGGATGTCGGGTGTGGAAGTGGTTGGTATCTGAAAACCATGTCTAAGTTAGGCTGGAAGCCGTTTGGTTATGAAATGAATAGTGAAGTGGCTGCAAGTATTTCGAATACTTTGGGTTATACTGTATTTTCACGAGAGGAAGAATTAGAAAGATATATAGATTATTTTGATCTAATTACGTTTAATTTTTCGTTTGAACATCTTGTCAATCCTAAACAACTGCTCAGAAAAATGATTAATTGCCTAAAGAATGATGGAAAATTATCAATATCAGTCCCCAATATACAAAGCTGTGAGGCCTCGTTGTTTGGGAACTGCTGGTTTCATCTTGACCCACCGCGACATATCGCTTTTTTCCCAAAATCACAACTTGAATCGATTTTAACAGAAATTGGTATGCGAAATATTCACATTCGAAATCTAGCTGTTCCAATCGGATTTGCCGGCAGTATATCTTATCTTCTATTCGATAGATTTCAACCATTGGCATGGTATGTGGGACTCTGTTTCGGGTTGATATTTTGCAGAATAATTCGTGATGGAATTTATCAGATTTCAGCAACTAAACCCAACTATCATTGAGATAAATAAATTAAGCTGTCGGGTTAATACATAGTGAAAATTGTTCTGGTAACGCCAAACTTCAGAAGTGGACTCGGACTCGTAGGATCGGACCATTATGTGAACCCCAGTATTGGGTTGGGATTAATATCGTCAATTTTACTCTCCAAAGGGCATGATGTTATTATCAAGGATCCTATTATTGAAGGATTATCAATTGAACAACTTGTGGATCATATTATTAAATATAAAGCAGATATTCTGGGCATATCGGCTGTAACGATGAATTATAATAATGCTGTACAGCTCGCAGAAAACGTTAAAATAAGAAACAATAATATTCCGATCATTGTGGGAGGACCACATTTCTACAGTAATATCGAAACGATTATGCGCGATAATGAATTTTTTGATTTTGCATGTGTTGGAGAGGGTGATTACGTCATCGATAAATTGATAGACGCCAATTACGCTTCAGAAAAACTATCAGAAATTGAAGGGCTTGTTTATAGGAAAGATAGCATAATTTTTAAAAATCCAATGGGCATGTGCACGAATATTGACGAGCTTCCGCTTCCTGCCTATCAAATCTACCCCAAACCCTTAAAGTGGTATAAACCTGCGCTCTACACTTATAAACGCCTTCCGAATATGATGATGGTTACTTCGCGAGGATGTCCCTCAAAGTGTATTTACTGTCAAGGTTCGATATATAATAAAAGAGTTCGAATGCATTCACCCGAATATGTCATCAATCATATAAAATTTGTTGTTTCTAACTATGGAATTAGAGATATTTTTTTTATCGATGACATTTTTACATTAAATAGGAAAAGATTATATGAAATCTGTGATTTAATGTTAAAGGAAAACCTTAAAATTACCTGGACGTGTTTCATTAAGGCCAATAGTTCCGTTGACGAAGAAATGCTGAAGTTAATGAAAAAGGCTGGATGCTGGATGATCCAGCCCGGCATAGAAAGCGGCTCACCGGATGTGTTGAAAATTTTGAAAAAGGGGAGTTCCTTCACGCAAGTTGAACGCGTTTGCAGACTGGCTGATAAGCTCGGAATACAGATAAAGCCATGTTTTATGTTAGGAAGTCCTGGAGAAACAAAAGCAACATTGAAAAAAACATTTGATATTGCTCTGTCTTTGCCAATTAATCACATTTCAGTCTCATTTTTTTCACCATTACCAGGGACTCCTGTTTGGGATAATGTACATCGATATGGTGATTTTAATCCTAATGATACAGATAATGTCTACTTTTCAACCCCTATTCCATGCTTTATTCCTCACGCAATGAAATCCGCAGATTTAGAAAACAAGAGAGAAGAATTATATTATAAATTCTATTTTCGAATGTCAAATATGCTCCGCAATATAAAATACTTGAAAGACATTCATGAATTGCGAAGGCTAATCAAAGGCACGGTAATTTTGTTTAAACTGATTTTGGGTATTATTACTCATCGTTTAAGGTCTTTGCAACGATAGGGTTTTCTACCCTTGGAAGACATTGAAATAACTGTTCTGTCTTACATAATTGTGACGGTGTGAGGTATTAATGACAGAAATCCTATTATTGTCTGTTCCGTATGGTAGAAGTTATGGAAAAATTGACATTAAAAATTTTCAATTTGGATATCCACCCCTCGGATTGTCATATATAGCAAGCCTATTAACTTCAGAAGGTTGTGATGTTAAACTAATTGACTTACAGTTTTTGTCCTATGATCAAAACGAATTGAGAATCTTGATCAAGAAAGAATCTCCCAAATGGGTAGGAATTTCAGCGACTACCCCACAGATTAATGATGCATTCTTAACAGCTGAAATCGTTAAACAAGTTAATCTTGATATTAAGACAGTGATTGGGGGATCACACGCTTCTGCTTTGCCGGAGCAGACGATTGAAAATAATAATATCGACATTCTCGTTTACGGTGAAGGCGAATTCACCATGTTGGATCTTGTTAAGGAAACGAACTTGCATGAAATTAAAGGTATCTTTTTTAAGAATAACGGTAAAGTCGTTAAAACATCACCACGAGCGCTCGTAAAAGATATAAACGTATTTCCGTACCCATTATACGACAACCTTCCCATCCAAAAATATGGAGGAAGCCAAAACCATGATGCTAGTTTAGGTGTTCTCAGTAGCAGGGGGTGTCCCTACCATTGTACATATTGTGCAGCAAACACAATACATAGAAGAAGATTTCGTAAGAGATCCATTGAAAACATAATGGGCGAAATAACGATGCTAAAGCAAAAATATGGCCGCAACATATTTTGCTTTTATGATGATACGTTTACTCTAGATAAAAAAAGAACCGTGGAGATTTGTGAAGAGCTTATTAAAAGCAAATTACAAATGAAATGGTATTGCTCTACACGCGCCGACAGTGTAACGAAACCACTTCTTAAAATAATGAAAAATGCTGGATGTATTGGTATACATGTGGGTGTTGAATCTGGTGACAATCAAATCTTGCAATTGGCCAAGCGTCAAGAAACAGTCGAAGATTCCATACAGGCAATTACTTGGATTAAAGAAGTTGGGATGGTAACGACTGGTCAATTTATTATTGGTCTTCCCCATGAAACACCTGAAACCATAGAAAAAACAATAAACCTGGCGAAGAAACTCAATGTTGATTATGCACAGTTTTCGGTGCTGATTCCTTTACCCGGTTCTGAGGTATGGGACTTAGCACAAAAAAATCATTTGGTGAGGATTGTTTTTCCAGGATGGGAGAATTTTGGAAGATATGGGAATTCGGTCATCAGCTTGAAGAATGTGTCGCAGGAGTCACTTTCACGTTACTTAGTGAAAGCATACAGAGAGTTCTATTTAAGACCCTCTTATGTTCTAAAAAGATTATGTTCCATTAGGAGTTGGGATGATTTTCATGACACAATGAAAAACGCCATTGTATTCTTTAAGCTTCATTTTTTTTCTTAAGCATGTCCTCTAATAACACCATAACTCCATTATATTGAACATACCATGTAATATAATACGTTTATCGTAATCATGGATATTTACGGTTTATTATTTTTTAAGATACCAGTCTTAGCAGCCCCTTTGGCGTTATTTATCTTTTTGATATATGGCGTAAGAAGAGAGTTGTGGGACCTGAAGTGGGAGTGTGTTGCTCTTGCAATTCCATTACTTTGGATATTTAGATCGATGTTGTTTAATTCAGGTTTTCCGATCTTAAGTGATTTACTGGGAATGATTTCTCTTCAGGCGGGTTGGAAAGAAGGAATGTTGTCTCTTTATGATAGCCCTTTATGGAATGGATTTACTGCAAACGGTTATCCTTTAAACGCTCATCCAGGGTCATGTTTTTTTTATCCATTTAATTGGATATATTTAATTCCCAATACTTATTTAGCAATATCATGCTCAGTGGCCTTACATTATTGGCTTGGGGCCGTTTTTTTTGTGCTTTTTACAAGAGAGTTTAAACTCTCCAGGTTTGCATCATTTATATCTGGAGTTGCATTTATAATGAATGAATGGGCTCTAGGTTTAGTAACTTCTCCTGCAGTGACATATCAATTTGCAAGTACTTGGCTACCGATAACGCTATTGTATCTCATTCGATTCCTTAGAAATGAAAATCGATTTTATTCTCTAAGTGGTTTGGCAATAGCGTTGAGTTTTTCTTTTATAATATTCTTTAATACGTTTATGTACAATTTTATAATTATCACGATATTTTTTGTTATCTTTATTCTATTCAATATTAGCAAAAAAATTATTAACGATCTAAGTTTGTGGAAGGGATTAGCTTTATCCATTGCTATATTTTCACTGCTTATTTCCGTTAAATTATTGCCAACCGGAGAATTATTAGCCATTTCAGGAGAACCGCGGCTTTCAGATCCACTTTTAGATTCTCCTCACGCTTCCAGAACGCGAGGCATGAGTCTTTCAGAACTTGTTGATACTTTTTTGGGCAGAAAAGATATTTTTTTTCCGGCTAAATTTGGATCTGGTAAATTAATTGCGATTTTCATGTTATTGGGGATATTGCAGTATTTTAACAGTAAAAGACACAAGGAAATATTGTTTTTACTCATTTCCCTATCGGTCGTACTTGCTTTCGGGATAGCAATTATCTGCAAAACTCAAGTGTATTATTTGCTCCGTTCAACTGTTCCGTTTTTTAACAGGGTTACACTGATGCCGTCTGTTCAAATTCTTTTGATCTTTAGTATAAGCGGCTTAAGTGCATTAGGCGTCGATATGTTTTTGAATATTTGTACCAAACTAGCTTTCAGAATCAGATTATTATCACCACGTATATCAAGCAATCAATTATATTATATAACAGGTTTTGCGATAGCAGTTATTGTTACATTATGGAACCTCAGGTTCATGAGTATACCTACATATAATTACAAAAAAATATCAAATGACTTCCCACACTTTTCAGAAGTATCCGATCTTATGAAGAATTCGATAGGTCGTGTCGCCTTTTATGGTAATACGGCCGCATATGGACAGGATCCAGCATTAATAGATTATAAAATCAACTCCTTTAACTGCGATTATGGCAGATTTACTGTCAAAGAATCATATGAAATTCAAAATATGAATCTCGAACCAGCATACAGCAGATTTTTATCACTTGCCGGAGTAGAGTATATCCTATCTATTTTTGATTTAGATAAGTATGAACTCATTAAAACCGTTGAATGGAGAAATTGGGACGATCATTGGGGTGAATTAAGTACTGAATTCCCAACACCCAAAACTATGAGCAAAGGCTATCCGGGAAAGCTATTGATTACCAAGAATAACAGATGGGATAAAAAGGTTCATATTTATAAACCAAGAATACCATTTCTTTCTCGATATCGTGTATATACTAGTGCGATTTTATTGGTCGGCACTAAAGTTAGCAACAGCAATTATGCGCTCGAATTAATGAATAGCTCAAAGATTGACCCTTTGCATACTGTTATATTGGAAATCGATAGAGACGATTTATATAAAATAGACCAAGAAATTTGGAAATACGTACGTTTACTTGTCATCACTGATGAGCTGCCAAATACAGATTCTTTATTACGCAAGGTACCAAAAGATATTTATATTACTAAAATGTCCCAATTAGAGATTAATAATATTGAATTTGAAGAACATTCATTGATGTTCGATATTCCGAACATAAGATCTACGAATAGTTATATTACTATTGACACATCGAATATGCCCAAAGGCATTCTGTTTGTTGGAAATACCTATTATAAGGGATGGAAACTAAGAGGAAGTGGCCAAAATAGACGGGCCATGAAGGCAAATTATACATTTCAGGGATATCTGATATCAAAACCGGGGGAATTTGATATCGTTTTTCGTCATGTGAACAGTTA
>Ga0187833_10004943_pt1 | contig 12811 bp, 15 predicted proteins | sample ETNtaG_37_FD_167968 | JGI IMG/M metagenome (GOLD analysis project Ga0187833, IMG submission 167968) | Marine microbial and viral communities from oxygen minimum zone, Eastern Pacific Ocean - ETNP2014_SV_400_PacBio MetaG (Illumina Assembly) | ecosystem: Environmental > Aquatic > Marine > Hypoxic... | reverse complement strand
AATATGTTTCAAAAAAGTATCCAAAGTTAGAAGAGAAAAAGAAGAAATACTTTAAGGGTCATCCCACTGATGTGTCCGACTATATAAAAAGTAAAAAACTTCAATATGAGATAACACCTTTTGCAAGTGGTCATTTGATAATTTATCTTACAGCAATTGATGTCTGGATCGATAATCCAATTATTGGAAATGGAATCAAATCTTTTAGAATAAAATGTTTAACAAAGCTTCACTTGCCAAACAGAGTTTGTGAAAGTCATCCTCATAATTATTATTTGGAACTCTTAAATGATGTCGGTTTGTTAGGTCTCTTGCTTCTTATATGTACGATCTCTTGTTTAATAATAAATAAATTTTTTAATTTTAAATACTACGAAAAAAATGAAAAATTCTTATTTATTTGCCTTCTAATAATTATAATTGCAGAATTTTTTCCTTTAAAAAGTTCTGGAAGTTTTTTCTCAACTGGAAACTCTTCTTTTATTTTCTCAATATTAGGAATGTTGAATGGTTTAAAAAAAATCAAAAAATAATTTTAATTTAAAATTTTATTTAACTGTTTAAAAAAAAAATGTTTAAATACTAAAATATTAAAATAAATAGGTTTTGAAAAAAAATTTTTTATAAAAAGCATGATGCCTTTAAATAAATTTTTTTCATTATTGATTAACTGAACTATATCCATAAAAGCAAGATTAGCATCTAGCTTTTTTTCTAAAAAACTTCGATTTTTTGTAAAATTTTGTATTTCAAAAATGTGATGTTTCATCACAGATTTGTAAGCAGACTTATGTTTTTCATAATTTGAAGACGCGCTTTGTTTGTGATAATAATGATCACCCAAAACCTCATGTATAAATTCAAATTTTGCATTGTCAAAGGCCAATTTCATAAAGAAATCATAATCCTCTACTGTTACAAACTCTTTGTTTTCTGAGAACATAATCTCTTTCTCATCCAGAAAGCTTTTGCTCACTACAGTTGCGGATGTCGAAACGCAATTACCGTTTAGTAAAAGATGTTTATAAAAATTTTTTTTAAAAGGACCATAGCGCCAAATTTTTGGATTTTTTTTTGTTTGATTAATTATTTTTTCATCTGTAGTTACAACATGACAATCTCTATTTTTTGACAGAAAGTTTTTAATTCTCTCTAGTCTTTTAGGATACCAAATATCATCTGAGTCTAAAAATGCTATCCAAGAACCTTCGGATTGTTTTATGCCTTCATTTCTTGAGGCGCCTATAACCCCATAATTTTTTTTCTTTATATACTTAATTTTGTTTGTTCCAAATTTTTTTACCACTTTTTCTGTAAGGTCTGTTGAATAATCATCTATAACAATTGTCTCATAATTTTGAAAATCTTGATTTTGAATCGATTCTAAAGCCTTCTCAAGAAAAGTGCTTTGATTAAAAGTTGGAATTACAACGGAAAAAAAAACCTTAGACATTAAAAAATTTTTATATTTCTCATTTTTTAATCCATGGAGCTTTCTTTGATTTAAGCATTTTATTCAAAAGTAATTTATCTCTCATTGTATCCATGCACTGCCAAAAACCTTTGTGTTTATAAGCTTTTAGCTGGCCAACATTAACCAATTTAGTTAATGGTTCTCTTTCTAACATTACATTTTTATCTTTTATGAAATTAAATATCTTTTTATCAAAAACAAAAAAACCACCATTAATCCATCCGAATTTGACTTGTGGCTTCTCTTTAAAATTCTTTACACTATCTTTTTTTAAAATTAGTTCACCAAATTTAACGGGTGGTCTTACAGCTGTAATAGTGGCCACTCTTTTATGTTTTATATGAAAATTTAAAAGTTTTTTTAAATTTTGATCAGTTAAACCATCGCCATAGGTTAGCATAAAATATTTTTCTTTTTGTAATATTTTTTTTAATCTGTAAATCCTTTTTCCTGTTAGAGTCTTTGTTCCAGTATTTATTACTTTTACATCAAATTTTCTATTTTTTTTAAAATATTTCTTTATTATTTCATGTTTATATCCCGCAGCCAAAACAAACTTGGAAAATCCGTATTTTTTATAAATTTCCATAATATGAACTAAAATTGGTTTTGAACCAATTTTTACCATTGGTTTTGGTCTCACTTTTGTTTCTTCGGACAACCTAGAGCCTAGTCCACCGCAGAGTATAACAACTTTTGGATTTTTAAATTTCATCAAAAAAACAATTTAATATTTTTTTTTAATTTTCATAATTTTTAATTTGATCTTTTAAGTTTGATAAAATGTTAACATTATTCTTTGAAAAAATTTCACTAAATTTTTTAATAGCATACTGAGTTTTATTGCTGAGCCACCATTCATTAATATCATTTTCCCATATTTTATTAATAAATTTTGCAGCTTTTTTAGGATCGTAGAACAAAATTTTATTTTTGTGTAACAAACCAATATATTTAATTGCCTCTTTTCTAATAGGATTGTTTAATTTATTCCAAATTACAATTGAGGGAAAGTTTAACGATATAGTTTGCAAAAATGGTGTAGAATTGCAGGTATTTACTATCAATTTAGAATTATTGCAGTCACTAAAAAAAGTAGAGTTAGATAACTTTAGATTTCCATTTTTTTTACTAAAATTTTTTAATACTTCATTTGTATAATCACTGTCTGCTGAGTTGGTTTGTAATCTTAAGACTGTATTTTTTCTTATCTCAGAAGATAAATTATTAAAAAAACTTGTGCAATAAGAAATATAATCTTTGGCTAACTCTGTTTCAACACCGCTTCCCATTGAAAAGAAATATTTATTCAACGATCTAAAAAGTATTAAAAGTTTATCTGAATTTTCTTTTCTAGAAAATTTTCGTCTATTTGAAATAATACCAAAATTATTTATTTTTTCATTATTTTTTTTCCACCCCCATGAAATGTATCGATCCGATATTTTAATTTCATGATCCTCAGAAAAAATTATTTTGTTTATTCCATAACAGCCCCCATGTTGACCATAAATTAACTTAGTTTCGTTTTCAATTTTCATAGCTGAATAACACATAGTAGCTAAGTCATACCACAAAAAATTTGATGAAAATATAACTTTTGGTTTGTTGGGATAATTTAAGTTTTTTGAAATTCTGCATAGATTTTTAAAATCTTCTAAAAGATATATTGGTATTTTATTTATAGCTATTTTATATAAAGTTTTTTCAAAATTATTTTTTAAATTATTTTTTTTTCCGATTTTATTTCTAGTTTCTTTGTCAATTTTTGAAATAGATAAAAGTTCCTTTTTCTCATAGAATATTGGAAATTGTTTTAATTTTAAGGATAATTTTAATTCATCTATCATACCTAAATATGTTGAACTTAAAAAATAATTATAAAACTTATTAATTGGATTAAAATTGAAGATTTTTGTGATAAGAGAATTTATTTTTGTTTTTTTTATTGATTTTATTCTTTTCGGAAAACCTTTGTTTACTATACCGTCTACATATAAAATTTTTTTCTTTTCAAAAAGATTCGATATGATTTCTTGATATAGATATTGATTCCACAATATGTTGTGGACATGACCAAGATAATCTTCTATCTCGATGGGAATTAAATTGACATTATTATTAATTCTCAAAAAATTTACCTGATCAATTTTATATTTGTTGTAACAGCTTTTAATTTCATAGTATCTTTCAAAAATAACAAAAAGTATTGAAGATAGCCAGGGGCCAATTAGAATTCGCCAAAATTTTTTTGAATAGTTTTTTTTATGATGTTCATTTAAACTTTTTGACAAACTATCTAAACTTTTTTCGTAAAATTTTTTTAAATATACATAATCTTGATACAGTATTGATTTATTTGACCATCTAAACTTTGGTTCTTTATGTTTAAAATTTTTTACAACTGGGCTTATAGAGTTACTAACAAGGTTGGGTGGAAAAATTAATATGTTTTTTTTATTTTTAGGTATTAATTTATCAATAGGAGTACAAACAAGTACTTTTTTAGTTTTTTTCATTGAAATATAAAAATTAATTTTTTTTCGAGATAAGCAGATGCTCTTTTAGAAACAATCCCAAGTCATTCACCAAAAGTTTTTTTCCACTCTTATCAAATAATATTTGACCTTTTGGCGGTTTTTTGTAGTGAAATCTTTTAAAAAAATCTTTACTTCCGCAATATAAACAATTTTTAATTTTTTTCATACTTTTCATCAAGCCATGTAATTATTTTTTGCTTTTCTTTTTTGCAATAATTTTTAAATTGTGAATATTTTTTTCACCATTTATAATCTGCCAATTTAATGGCGAACCACCTCTGTACTGTGGAAGTTTACCGGCATGTAAATTTAGCGTACCTAATTTTGAAGAGTAAATCATAAAATTTTTTAATATATATGGAAATCCACACAGTAAATTTATATCAACACTATTTTTCTTTAAAATGTTATTTATTTTTTTTTGGTTTATTTTTTTTATTATTTTAAATTTAAATTTTTTTTTTTTAAAATAGGTATTATGCTCTTATTTAAGTTCTTCTTAGCAATAAATATATTTGTTATGTTTATATTTTTCTTCTGTTTAAGAAAATTTAAAGTGGCAATACCTCTATGATTATTAAAAAAAATAGCTAAATTTATTTTTTTATCCATTTTTTATGATTGAAAAATTTTTTTGTACCACTGAACGTATCTTGGATAACCATTTTCCAATGGCCATTTAGATGAATAGCCAATTAGTTTAATAGCCTTTGCGGTAGACAAGGTTCCTCTAATGGGCATAAGTTTATCACGTTTTTCATAAGAAACTTTTACGTCTTTAAATTCTTTTTTTAAAATTTCTAGAAGGGTGTTTGTAGATCTTGATTGACCAAACGTTATATTAAAAGTCTCGTTAATTGAGTTTTTCGATTCTAAAACATTTATAATTCCTCCAACTAAATCTTCTATATAAGTAAAATCAAGTTTTTCATTTCCGTCACCTTGAATTTTTATTTCGGTATTATTTAAAGCACTTTCTATAAAAATTTGTCCAACTCTTCTACTTATACATCTCTCGCCATAAAGAGCGGATGGTCTTAAAATTGTATAAGGTAAATTAAAAGTTTGATTATAAGCTTTGATAATCTTTTCAGCTGAATATTTTAATGCGCCATAAATTCCTATTGGTTCGCAAATATCGTTTTCGTTAACTTCTTGTTTTTTGAAATTTCCGTAAACCATACTTGAGGATAAAAAAATAAAATGTTCGACATTATTTTTCACATTGTCTAATGCGTTTTCTAAAGTACGTAAACTATGATCAAAGGTAGAATGGGGATCTTTATTTGATCTATTTGCATGTGAAACGGCTGCCAAATGAATAACTACTTTGGGCTTAATTACATTAACTAATGCTGAAAGTTCATTATATTTTCTGGCATCTTCTATATGTAGAGGAACTCTAGCTTTTTTTAAAAGTTTCTGCCTTTCATTTAATATTTTCATTGCCAGTTTAGGATATGGTAATTTATTTTCATTTTTCTCCAACGAATACAAATTGTTAATAGTTAATCCATCGATAATACAAACATCTGCCCCTATTTCTTTTAGTTTTAACGCTAAATTATGTCCGATAAATCCCGCTCCACCTATTATGAGAATTTTTTTATCTTTAACTTTGTTTTTTTTCATTTTTTTAATACCTCAATTATTTTTTTGATATTGTCACTAATATATATTAAGTTTTTCTTACTTAGGTGTGGACCCACCGGAAAAGAAATTGAATAATCACTAATTTCTGATGCGTTAAAAAAGTTTTTTTTGTTATAGCCATATTTTTTTCTGTAATAAGTCATTCTCGGAACTGGTTGTGGGTAATAAATACTGGTGCCAATTTTCTTTTTTTTTAAAAACTGAATAATTTTGTAACGATAAGTTCTTAAATTACCTTGCAAAACAATATTTAGACAATAATAACTTTTTGTAATTAGTTTGTTTTGATCATCTAAAATTCTGATATTTCTAATATTAGAAAGTCTTTTTTTTAAGAATTTGAAATTATACTCTCTTTTCTTAAGAAACCCTGGTAGCTTTTTCAGTTGTTCAATACCAAGTGAAGCATGTATCTCACTCATTCTGTAATTAAAACCTAATTCAACCGCATCGTATAAACCTGATATTTTTCTTTCACTAAAATTTTTATTTATACCAAAGGCTTTTTTAATTTTTAATTTTTCATAAAGCTTTTTGTTGTTTGTAATTACCATTCCTCCCTCGGCAGTAGTCATATGTTTAACTGGATAAAATGAAAAAACTCCGGCGTCTCCGATTAAACCTGTATGTACTTTTTGATATTTTGCCCCCAAAGATAAAGCACAGTCTTCTAAAATAAATAGTTTATACTTGTTTGCTATTTGTTTAATTTTTCTCATATTTACAGGTATTCCCAGGTAATGAACGATACAAATAGCTCTGGTTTTTTTGTTTTTTTTTTTCAATTTTTTCACAATTTATGTTTCCGCTTTTATTATCACAATCAATAAAAATTGGTTTTGCTCCAGTAAGTTCTATAGCGTGTGCAGTAGCTATGTGAGTTTGTGCTGGAACAATTACCTCATCCCCTTTTCCAATACCTAAACAAAAGTAAATTAAATGCATGCCTGCAGTACAAGATGAAACCGATACGGCATATTTTGACTTCGTAAATGATTTAAATTTTTCTTCAAATTCTTTTGACATGGATCCATGAACATAAACGCCGCTTTTAAGAACTTTGGTTACCAATTTTATTTCTTTTTTATTAATTAGAGGTTTTCCAAAAGGAATTTTTCTTAACATTTAAATTTTTACTTTTTCTATTTTTTTTGTTTTGATTGATTTATCAATTGCTAAACAAGTTGCCATTGAAGAGAATACTTCTTTTTTAGAAATAAGTTTAAATTTTTTTCTTTCAACAATAGAATTAATAAATTCATCCAATATCTTAGATTTGTAATTTTTATCTTTCCTGAAAAAAATTGTTTTGATTTTTTTATTTTTTTCTCTTGAAGCATAAAATAAAATTTTATCATTTGATAAAGTTAAAGATCCCTTGGTCCCAAAAATACGCATTTGGTGATCATGGGGCATTACACAACTAAAATTAGATGAAACTTTTGCGGTAACGCCATTCTTAAAAGTAATAAGACTTGTTACATTGTCCAAAAATTTAAATTTTGAATTTTTAGTTGATATTTTGTTTCCATTTGCGATTACAGTTTTTGGCAAAGATTTTATATACCAAATCATTAAATCTATCATGTGAATACCTCCGCCTTGTGTGACTGAATAATAAGGTATATTGCCTCTCCAACCTGAAGTTAATTTGTATAATCTTCCATAGTTATAATCACCCTCGATATGATAAATTTTACCTAATTTTTTATTTTTTATTATTTGAAAAATTTTTTTAAATTTTGGATGGTTTCTTAAAACAAAATTAGTTGAAAAATAAATTTTTTTTCCACAAAGGCCTCTTTTTATTTTTTTATATTGTTCAATATTTTGGCAAAATGGCTTTTCAACAAAAATATGTTTTTTTTTTTTGATGCAAGACATTATTTGACTAAAATGGTAATTATCATAAGAAGCAATTGAAACAAGTTTCGTTAATTTGTTGTTTAAAATTACACGGGCATCCTTGGTAAATTTACATTTAAACTTCTTGCTTAATTTTTTAAATATTCTTTTTTTATCACTTATAAAACTGAGCTTTGCATTTTTATTTTTTTGAATCGCTTTGGCATGTATATTCCCTATGCCTAAACCTATTACTCCTACGCTTAAGACTTTTTTATCTTTCATCCGTAATATTTAATAAGTTTTTGCCAACCAAGATTTTTTAAACTTTTTGGATTGAGACTAGTTAAAATATTTTTAAGTTTTTTTAAATCCTCAGTTTTGTCAATACTCATGTTAATTTTAGAATAATTTTTTTTAAGAGATAGATTTTTAATTTTAAATAATTTTGGATTTTTATAAAAAAATTTCGTTACATGTTCTTTTTCGGATTTTAATTTAAATCTAGAATAATATTTTAAAAATATTTTTTTTTTAATTAATTCTACTGATTGCCCTTTGGGAAAGGTCCTTGGAAAAAGATTTGTATACAAATCAAAATTTTTTTTTTTTCCAAAATACAATATCTTTTTTATAATTTTAGGGTCAATTAATGGGCTATCACCACTTATTCTTAAAAAATAATCTGTTTTGTTTTTTTTTAAAATTGTCAAAAATCTCAAAGCAACATTTTTCAGGTTACCCTTGTAAAATTTTATTTTATTTTTTTTGCAGAATCTTACAATTGGTCTATCAGATTTATGGTTTGAGGTGGCAATTATTATTTTGTTTTTTAATGATTTTATTGTTTTTAATTTCATTATAATCAAACTTAATACATTATGGTTTCCTATATTCATTAAAACCTTACCTGGTAATCTTTTCGAAGACATTCTTGCTTGAACTATGCAAATCATCAAAGTCTCCAATATATAAAATTTCTGTTTAAATAAAAATCTTTGTTTAAAATCCCTTTTAAATCAAAAATTATTTTGTTTTTATTTAATTTTTTTTTTATTTTAAAATAATTGAGTTTTTTATATTCATCATGAGCTACGGCTAAAATGAGAATATCATTTTTACTTTTATCTTTTCTTTTAAAATATTTTTTTAAATATTTAGGTAGTTCGTCAGGATTTATTTGAGGATCATCAAAAGTTAGTTTTACCCTTTTCTTTTTTAAAATCTTAATTATATCTAAAACTTGGCTGTTTCTTATATCTGAACAATTTTCTTTAAAAGTAATACCTAAAATTCTAACTCTTAATTTCTTTAATTTTAAATTTCTTTTTCTTACAATTTTAAAGAGATTTTTAACAATAAATTTTGGTATGTTTTCGTTTATTTTTCTTCCAGAAGATATAACCTCTGTTTTATAACCCAATAATTTAGATTTATACGTAAGATAATATGGATCAACTCTTATGCAGTGTCCACCAACAAGGCCTGGATTAAAATTTAAAAAATTCCATTTAGTCTTAGCTGCCTTCAAAACTTCTTGTGTATCGATTTTCATTTTAGAAAATAAATAGCTTAGCTCATTCATTAAGGAAATGTTTAGATCTCTTTGAACATTTTCAACTATTTTTGATGCTTCTGCTGTTTTAATATTTTTGGCTACAAAAGTACCCGCTAAAATAATTGAGTTATATATTTCCCTTATTTTTTTAAGGGATCTTTTGTTTGAAGAACTAACGACCTTTTTAATATTTTTAAGTTTTAATTTTTTATCTCCTGGACTTATCCTTTCGGGACTGTAACCAACATTAAAATCAGAATTTATTTTCAATTTTGAATTTTTTTCAATTATTGGTATACAAATTTCTTCTGTTGTACCTGGATAAACAGTTGACTCAAAAACTATTGTATCGCCTTTTTTAATTACTTTACTTATGATTTTACATGCTCTTATAAGGTAAGATAAATTTGGAGTTTTATTTTTTTTTAAAGGTGTTGGTACAGTTACAATATAAAAATTACAAATTTTTAAATCTTCAGTTTTTTTTGTAAAAAAGAATTTTTTATTTTTATTAATTTCTACATCATAATTAGAATCTCTAAATTTTTTAAGTTGATTTACTCTATTCGTATTTATATCAAAACCAATTGTTTTAAATTTTTTTGAAAACTCTAAATATAATGGGAGTCCCACATAACCAAGGCCAATAATACCAACAATGATGTTTTTATTTTTAATCATTTAAAAAGATTTCTAAGTTTCATGTTGTTTTTACCTTTAAAGAACAATCCAATCTTATTTTTAAAATACTCTTTTTTTAAATTTTTTTTGGATATTTTTTTGTAATTGGATCTCCTACCAAACCCGAAAGAATCAAAACATTCATTTAATTTATAGCTACCTGTTTGTTTTATAATTTAACAATTTTGTTAAATTTAATTTGTTCAATTAAATTCAAATCATGAGACACAAAAATCATAGTTTTATGTGGAAAATTTTCCAAAATTTTTTTCAAAATTAATTTTTCTGTTTTTTTATCTAATGAACTAGTTGACTCATCAAAGATAAGAATTTGAGGATTTTTATAAATTGCCCTGGCGAGACCAACCCTCTGTTTTTGTCCGCCAGAAAGCATCTTGCCACTTTCTCCAACATTTAATTCAATTTTTTTTTCTAATTTATCCAAAAATCCTTTTAACTCACATATTTTGAGAATTTGAGTTAATTTTTTATGATCGATTTTTTCGCTACTTTCCTCCAACGAAACGTTGAATTGCAAGGTGCCATCAAGTAGATGCGTATTTTGTGGAGTGTAACCTATTAAATTACTTTTCAAAATATCATTAAGTTTGATTTGTTTTCCGTTAAAAGTTATTTTGCCACCAGTTGGTTTTATTAGTCCAAAAATTAGATTTAAGACTGTTGATTTTCCACTTCCGGTTTCCCCTTGTATTAATACTTTATCACCTTTTTCTATCTCAAAATTAACACTTTCAAGTACTTTTTCCTCTTCTGCATAATGGAAGTTAACATTATCAAATTTTAAAATTTTAAAATCATTAATTCTTTCTGTGCTTTCTTCGTAAGTTGATTTGTTCTGATTTTTTAATTCATTAAAAATGCCTAACACTCCTAATTTGGCAAATCGAAAATGATTATAAGCACCCATAATCCTATTTAAAGAAGGTAAAAGCCTATAAGAGGCAGTAAAATATAATCCAATTATTGGTAACATATTTTTTATAGTAGAATCGTTTAAATCTTCAAAATTAATCATGCAAATCAATAAGATTATTATAACGGCTGAAATCTCTAAAAAAATTTTAGGTGTTAAATGAAAAAAATGGTGATTTGCATAAACTCTAGATAAAACTGAAGTTAGTTTTTCGTAATTATCTTGAAATTTATTAATTAAACCAAATATTCTCAGTTCCCTAATACCGTTAAACCCCTCGGTTAAAAAATTTTGTCTTTTAAATTCAAATTTTTTCCTATCAACTCCAGCCGCTTTTATTTTCTTATAAAATAATTTATAAAATAGTATCGTGCACAAAGATATTATTACGAAAATTTGTAAGAATATAATTGGTTCAACAATAACAAGTAATAAAATAATGCCTGCTGAGACTATAACTTCACTTAAAAGAATTAAACATGATGTTAATGATATTGTTACCATCTGCACCTCGTTTTTTGTTTTTGCAATGAGATCTGATGATTTGGAATTAATGTGATATAAAAATTCTTTATTTAGTAAAATTTTAAAAATTCTAAATGACAAATTTTCTTGAAATCTATATATAAAATTTCCTTCAAATTTGTAATAAAATATCATTATTAAATTTTTTAAAATCATAGCAAGCAATAAAACTCCTATTAAAATTAAGGTGATATCGCCTAAAAAGCTTTTATCAAAATAATCATTAATTATATTTAAAATTTTTTGATTTTTTATTAACAAATTATTATTTACTAAATTTGAAATTAGTGGAAAAACCAATCCTATGGAGATAATCTCCAGTAGCATACTCACCACCATTAAAAATAATAAAAATATAGATTTTTTTTTAAATGATGGTCCTAAAATTTTAAAAATATTTTTCATTTTAATTAAATTAAAATTTTGTAAAATTTTAATTTTTATGCAAAGCTCCGCACTTTGTAAAAATACGATTTACAATTACTTGGCTCATTTTATTTTTTTAGACGGGAATAAATAAAAATTCTTTTTTGTTAATTGTCGTTTTTAAGTTCCCTATCAAAATATCAATTTCATTTTTCTGTAAATTGATAATCTTAAAGATTTTTTCAGCAAAAGGTCCTGAATAAAATTTATAATTAGAATTTATATTAATTTCAAACAAGCTTTGTGAAATGTAACCTTTTTCGTCTTCTAAATTTTTGCATTTTTCAACAAAATTTTGTACATCTTGCTGTAGTTCTGTAAATCCATTTAAAAAATATTTTAAACCTCTTGAAAATTTTAACTGATTTATTGTTGATTTTTTACAAAAACTCTCATGAAAGCAAAAAAGGTAGTTACCCAATATATCTGCCTCTTTGTTTATTAATTTGTTATTTTTGTATTTCTGTATAAGGATTTTTGGTCGGTAAATAATGAAGTCTTTTCCTATTTTTTTAAGAAAATCTTCTTTTAAAAGATGAAAATTTTTTCTATCAAATTTAATTACTGCCCACATTTTTACTTGTTCTTTTTAAGCTCTTTTTTTAGCTCATCATATTCTTTCATCTTTCTTTTCATAAAATTGATGGTGAGTTTAGTTCTCTCAGAAATGCCTTTTGATGTAATTATGTATCTTAAATAGTTAATTTTATTCGACTGTTTTTGAAAGTTTTGTAATTTTACAAATCCTTTTTCTTGAAGGGATTTTAGACAATAATTTAATTTACCTAAGCTAAAACCCAGTTCTTCCGCAAGTTCTCTTTGTGAGGACTCTGGTTTTTTTTGAATTTTCCGTAGCACCTCAAAATGATCCTGTTCATTTTTCATATGTTCAATTTTTGAACGTTTATAACGTTCAATTATTGAACAGTAAAGCCAAATTTATATATCTTACTTAAGTGCCTTATGATGTTATCGCTTTTGATTATTTAACTATATCTAGTTTACAAAAAATGTTTTTCAGTGCATAAATCAAGCCAATTGAGCTATTAGTACTGGTCAGCTACACACCTTGCGGTGCTTCCACATCCAGCCTATCAACGTGGTGGTCTACCACGGCTCTATAGGAAGAACTAGTTTTGAGGTGAGTTTCCCACTTAGATGCTTTCAGCGGTTAT
>Ga0187833_10004942_pt1 | contig 12816 bp, 12 predicted proteins | sample ETNtaG_37_FD_167968 | JGI IMG/M metagenome (GOLD analysis project Ga0187833, IMG submission 167968) | Marine microbial and viral communities from oxygen minimum zone, Eastern Pacific Ocean - ETNP2014_SV_400_PacBio MetaG (Illumina Assembly) | ecosystem: Environmental > Aquatic > Marine > Hypoxic... | reverse complement strand
GCCGGCCTGCATCTGAATCGCGCGAGATTCGACGCAGCCATCACCGACGGCTCACTACTGGCGGACCCGCTTGGGCTGATCTTTCTCATGCTTTCGCGGCTTGAGGAGCGCGACGCACCTGTGGGTGATGTGATGGGGCGCGCGCGCTATGAGGATTCACTCGCCTTTCGCCTCGGGCGCGGCGGCGAGCCACTCGCCGACGTTGCCGCCCGTGATCTGGCTCAAGCCCTGACCGGCGAGGCGCGAGGCAACGCTTCGGTGTACGAGGTCCTCGTCACACATGATGTCGATCGCCTCCGCGGCTATCATCGCTGGTGGCAGCCGCTTCGCTACGCCGGCGGTGATGTATTCAAGCGCCTCTCACCGGGCCGGGCGCTATGGCGCCTACATGACGCCTATGCGTCGGGTCATCCCTGGCACTCCATGCGCGCTTTGATGCAGCTCAGCGAGGCGCAGGGCCTGCAAAGCCGTTTCTATTTCATGGGCCCGAGCATGCGCTCGGCGGACAGCCCCTATGCGCTGACCATGGTGCCGCTGTTGTGCGCGGTCGTCGATGAGATCGTCGCACGAGGCCATACGGTGGGCTTTCATCCCGGCTTCGGCACGGAAAGTGATGGGCCGCAGTGGCAGGCGCAGCACGACGGGCTCGCGGCGATTCTTGACCGTCCGCTCGTCGAGGGACGCCAGCACCGGCTATGCTGGGATGCGGCACTGACGCCCGATATCTGGGATAAAGCGGGCATGCGGCTCGACAGCACTCTCGCCTACCCTGAGTCGACGGGTTTCCGTGCCGGGACCTGCCGCCGCTTCGCCGCCTACAGTCTGCGCTCTCGGCGCACCCTGGCCCTGGAGCAGGTATGTACGCCAGTCATGGATTTTGGGCTCTTCGGCGGCAAGTACCGCGACCTCGGCCATGACGCTGCGCTGGCCGAGGCGGTGCAGGCGCTGGCTGCCTGCCGCGAGTTCGGTGGCACCTTTGTGTTGCTCAACCACGCCGGCCAGAGCGATCCACGAATCCAGAGCTTCTTCCAGGCGCTCATGGTGCTCGCCGCATGAGCGACTTCACGCTTGCTAACTATCGCAACCTGGTCGATGCTCTTCGGGAGCGAGGCTACGCGGTGCGCAGCTTCGCCGATGCCGAGCCGGCGGCGCAGCACCTCATCCTGCGTCACGATATCGATGTGGACTTAGACCCCGCCGTGGCCATGGCGGAAGCCGAAGCTGAGATGGGTGTCGCCGCGGCCTATTTCGTGATGCTGCGCAACCCTCTCTACAATCCCTTTGCTGAGCGCGAGCGGCTGATGCGCCTGCTCGCGCTTGGACACGAGGTTGGCCTTCACCTAGACGCCGCGCTCTATAACGATGTGGAACCGGCGGCAGTGCGGGAGTGCGGCATGTTGGAGGAGATACTCGGCGCGCCGGTCTCGACCATCAGCTTCCACCGTCCTGCCGAGGTTTTGCGCGACAATCCGGCCGAGCTCGCAGGGCGCCGCCATACCTACCAGCCGCGCGTCTTCAGCCGGATGGGCTATTGCAGCGATTCGCGCGGCGCTTGGCGTCATGGCCATCCGCTCGAGCACGAGGCAGTGGCGGTCGGGCGGGCGCTGCAGTTGCTTACTCATCCGGTTTGGTGGAGCGGCGCGGGTGAGCGGGTGACTGAGCGCCTGGATGCGATTATAGATGCCCGCGCCGAAGCCTTTCGCCACCATCTGGAAGGCCAGATCGAAACCTATCGGAGAGGCGAATGACGGCTGAAAGCCCACCTGTCGGTGTTGTCGGTACCGGCTATTGGGGCAAGAACTTGCTGCGTAATTTCCAGGCGCTCGGCGCGCTCGCCGCTCTCTGTGAGAGCGATGCCGGCTTGCGCGCCGAGCGGGCAGCGGCCTATGACGTGCCGGCCTATGCGAGCCTCGATGCGCTGTTACGTGAAAGGGCAGTAGAGGCGGTTGCCATTGCCACGCCGCCGGCGACCCACGGCGCACTCGCCCGCCAGGCGCTCGAGGCGGGTCGGCACGTATTCGTCGAGAAGCCGCTCTGCCTTGATCTTGCCGAGGCCCAGGCGCTTGACCAACTGGCGCGCCAGCGCGGGCTGACCCTGATGGTTGGTCATTTGTTACTCTACCACCCGGCTTTCGTGGCACTGCGAGAGCTGCTTGCTGCGGGTCGGCTGGGGCCTTTGCGCTACATCTACTCGAACCGGGCGAGTCTCGGCAAGATCCGCCGCGAGGAGAACGCGCTGTGGTCGTTCGCGCCGCATGACGTGTCGATGATCCTGCAGCTGAGCGGCCTTATGCCCGAGCGCGTGACATGTTCCGGCGGCGCCTGGCTGCATCCGCCCGTGGCTGACACATCGCTCACCCACATGACCTTTCCGGGCGGTCTGCAGGCACATATCTTTGTGTCCTGGCTGCATCCCTATAAGGACCACAAACTGGTCGTGGTCGGCGAGGACGCCATGGCCGTTTTCGACGATGTCGAGGCGGGCGAGGGAAAGCTCAGACTCTATCGCCATCAGGTAGGCTGGAACGGCGATATTCCGGCAATCGACAAGGCAGAAGCCGAGCCCATTCCGTACGGTCGGGAGGAGCCGCTGGCGCGCGAATGTGGGCACTTTCTCGACTGTGTGCGTGACGGGAAGCGGCCACTCTCGGACGCAACCGAAGGGCGGCGCGTGCTTGCTGTGCTCGATGCTTGCGAGCGCGCATTGGCGAGCGGCGACGCCGCGGCGCCGGCATGAACCCTTTCGTTCATCCCACGGCTGTCGTCGATGATGGTGTCGGTATCGGGGCTGAGACAAAGGTCTGGCATTTTTGCCACATCATGGCGGGCGCGCGGATCGGCGCGCGTTGCGTGCTTGGCCAGAACGTCATGATCGGCCCGGGCGTCAGCCTCGGCGACGGCGTGAAGGTGCAAAACAATGTCTCAGTCTATGCCGGCGTGACGCTCGAGGACGAGGTGTTCTGCGGCCCGTCCTGCGTTTTTACTAATGTGCTGATGCCGCGCGCCTTCGTAGAGCGCAAGGACGAGTTCTTGCCCACCCTGGTGCGCCGCGGCGCCAGCATCGGCGCCAATGCCACGATCGTCTGCGGCGTCACCGTCGGCGCCTATGCTATGGTCGGCGCTGGGGCTGTGGTCACGCGTGATGTTGTCGACCATGCCCTGGTCGTGGGCAATCCCGCGCGCCTGCTTGGTTGGGTCAGCCGCTCAGGCGAGAGGCTGGGCGACGATCTAGTCTGTCCGCGTACGGGCGAGCGCTATCGCCAGGCCGGCGGCGGCCTGCGCCTCGAGAGCGAAGAGGAAAGCCTATGAGCCAGGCGATAGCTTTTGCCGATCTCGGCGCGCAGTATCGCCGCCTCAAGGTCGATATCGATGCGCGTATGGCCGCCGTGATGGCCCATGGGTGCTTCATCAATGGCCCGGAGGTGGGCGAACTTGAGACAGCGCTCGCCGCCTATAGCGGTGCGGCCCACGCTGTCAGCTGTGGCAGTGGCACCGACGCCCTGACCATTGCCCTGCTGGCGGCCGGGGTTGGGCCTGGCGACGAGGTCTATGTCCCTGCTTTCACCTTTACAGCGACGGCCGAGGCGGTGCTCCTGCTCGGCGCGCGCCCGGTTTTCGTCGAAGCGATGGAGACCAGCTACCTGATCAACATAGACGATCTCACCCGGCGCATCGCGGCCAGCAGCGGGCGATCGCGCGCCATCATTGCCGTCGATCTGTTCGGGCAGGCGGCGGATTATGCCGCGCTATCGACCATTGCCGATGCGCATGGCATGCTGCTGATCGCGGACGCGGCGCAGAGCTTCGGCGGCGCGGCCGGAAACGGCATGGTCGGGACGCTCGCGCCCGTCACGGCAACTAGCTTCTTTCCCACCAAGCCGCTCGGCTGTTACGGCGACGGTGGCGCGTTGCTCACCGATGATTCGAACCTCGCCGAGAGCTACCGCTCGATCCGCGCCCACGGCAAGGGCGACGACAAGTATGATATCGTACGGGTCGGCCTCAACAGCCGGCTCGATACGTTGCAGGCGGCGGTGTTGCTGGCCAAGCTGCCTGTGCTCAACGACGAAGTGGCGGCGCACGAGGCAGTGGCCACCCGTTACGATGCGGCCTTTGCCGGCAAGGTAGGCTTGCCGGAACGTCTTCCCGGTCGCCGCAGCGCTTGGGCGCAATACACTATTCGTGTGGAGCGGCGAGACGAACTGGCGGCTAGCCTCAGGAAGAAGGGGATTCCTAGCGCCGTCTACTATCCTCTACCCATGCACCTGCAGTCCGCCTATGCCCAATTCGGCCATGGCGAGGGCTCGCTGCCGATCAGTGAGTTCTTGAGCCGGCATGTGCTCAGCCTGCCGATTCATGCCTATCTTAACGACACCGCGGTCGAGCGTATCTGCGAAGGTGTCCTGGCGGCGCTGTGATTCACCTCTTCACCACGGACCGTAGCGGCCTCGACCTGCTGCCTATGATGCCGCCAGAAATAGAGGCCTCGGCCGTGATCGTACCGAGCAACCGCTTCTATAGCGACAAGGTGCGCAGCCTATGCAAGGCGTGTTCTGTGCCGGTTCTGGTCCATCGCCGCGGCGAGCGTCTGCCTGACAGGCTGCCGCCTGCCGAGGCAGCGATATGCTGGCTCTATTCCCAGATCATCGCGGCGCAGGATCTGGCACGCTATCCGGTCGGCCTGCTCAACATGCATGGTGGGCGTATCCCGGACTATCGCGGCGCCAATGTGCTCAACTGGGCCGTCGCCAACGGAGAGCCGAGCCTTGGTGTTACCTGGCACGGGCTGATCGAGGCTGTGGACGCCGGGCCGATTTATGCGGAATCGAGCGTGTCGATAGGGCCTGAGGACACGGCCTGGGACGTGCGCGGCGCTATGTTGCGCGAGGGCGCGCGACAGTTTCCCGAAGCTTGGCGGCGGTTTGTCGCTTCCAATCCCTTGCGTTGGCCGGACCTGGCGGATGGCAGGGTCTGGCCACCACGCCGACCCAGGGACGGCGAGATCGGCAAGACCTGGCCGGAGGCGAAGCTACGCGCCATGCTGCGTGCCCAATGTCCACCCTGGCCGCCGGCAACGATTGAGCATGACGGCAGCATTATCGCAGTGCGCCATGTCGTGGCTACGGGCGGCATCCCCTACCGCACTGCGGAGGGCAATATCGTCTACTTGGCGCCGTCCGGCGAGGACATATGCTGATCGCTATCCACCAACCCAACTACCTGCCCTGGCTTGGCTATTTTCACAAGATTGCGCGTGCCGATTGCTTCGTCTTCCTGGAACAGGTGCAGTATTCCAGGGGCAGCTACAGCAATCGCGTCCGTATCCTCGACAATGGCTGCCCCTGCTGGCTGACTCAGCCCGTGCGGCACTCCTTCGGGCAGAGTATTGCTGAAGTAGCTTTCGCCGATAACGCTTGGCGGGATAAGCACCTCTCGCGCCTGCGCAATGCCTATGGCAATAGCCGTGCCTTTGCCGAGATATGGCCGGAATTGGTGGATATCTACCGGGCCATGCCGGTCGAGTCTCTGGTCGCCGCTAACCGCCATCTGATTACAGCGCTTGCCGGCCGCCTTGACCTAAAAACAAAATTCGCGACTGATAGCGAGCTCGGTGTTGATGCTCTCGTGGGCGATGATCGCTTGATCGCGCTACTTGACGCTTGTGGTAGTGAAGCCCGTTATCTGTCAGGATTAGGCGGGAAAAAATATCAGGACGAGGCGAAGTTTGCCGCAGCCGATATTCCAGTTATCTACACAGATTACCAAAGCCATCCATACGAGCAGAGCGGGGATTTCGTTGCCGGTCTCAGCATTGTCGATGCTCTGTTTTGCATTGGTTGGGCCGGCACCACCAAGCTTGTTGCTCCTTAGTGGTAGTGCGCGTTCTCTGCCTTGACATCGAAGGGGGTTACGGGGGCTCTTCGCGCAGCCTCTTCGAGAGTATTCGCCATCTCGATCGGGAGGTAGTCTCGCCGGAGGTTTGGTGCGGTTGCAAAGGACCGATCCAGATACGCTACGAGGCGCTCGGCATTTCCTGCCGCGTCATCGGGCCATTGCCGCGCTATAGCGCCTTGCCGCGCCCCTCGCGCAATCTGCTGGCGCTGGCGCGGGGGCAGGCTGCGATGCGGCATGCGCGCTCGCAGCTTAGCGATCTTGAGGGGGCCACGCGGCGTTTCGACGTCATCCACTACAATCACGAATCGCTCTGTCTGGTGGCGGCAAGACTGCGTCGGCGAAGCCGTGTGCGCCAAGTCATGCATTTGCGCACTAACGTTGCTAACAGCCTCTTCGCCCGCTGGCAGGCGCGAACGATCGCCGGGGCGGTAGACCATGTCGTATTCATCACCGAGAACGAGCGCGATAGCTGGCAGGCCTTGGGGCTAAGGTCACCGGCTTGCTCGGTGATCTACAATATTGCAGGGGCGTCTGAGGCACCGGCCGTGCCACATCCCGCGATTCCCGATGACGGACGTTTTCGCGTCGCCTGTATCAGCAATTATGCCTGGGTCAGGGGCGTTGATCGTCTGGTCGATGTGGCTGTCGCCCTGCGTGAGCGTGGCCGTCGCGACGTGCTGTTCGTCCTTGCTGGCGACATGCGCTTGCGCGGCAGCCTGCCTGGCGAGCTCGGCAGTCTGGCACGTCGCGGTGCCACGCTGGCCGACTATGCCGCAGCACGCGGCGTGGCGGACGCCTTCCTGTTTCTCGGCCATGTCGGCGAGCCGGAGCGCGTGCTGCGCGGTTGCCACATCAACGCACGGCCGAGCCGCGAGAACAATCCCTGGGGCCGCGACTCTCTCGAATCGCTGGCCGCCGGCTTGCCCGTCGTGGCGACCGGCAGCTATGACCGCTTCGTCGAGGATGGCGTCACGGGCTGTCTGCTACCGGCTTACGACGCCGACAGCTTTGCGGCGGCGGTCCTCCGGCTTGCCGATGATCCGGCACTTCGCACACGTCTGGCGACGGCCGCGCGAGCGCGTATTGCGAGCCTTTGCGATGGCCCCCAACGCGCCGCCGACCTGCTTGCGGTGTGGCGCGGAACAGGCTGATGTCAATGGCTCGCGGCCGCTTTCGGCCGGGCAATTACCGCCCGTAAGATGTCGGGGTATGTCACTGGCACCGCGCCCGCTGCGGCCAGCGCTGCCTCGTGCACTGCTGGCGCATCGAGCATCGTCGCGATGACCCAGAAATCCGCCGCCGGTTGCCCGTCGAGCGCCTGCACGCCCGCCACCTCCGTGGTCTTGCCATCGCCGCGCAGCACGCCCACTGGAGTTAGGCGCGTATCCAGAGCGCAGAGCACGGCGATCTCGGCCATCTCATCGCAGCCGCACAGCACGATGCGCCTGGCGCCGTTCGCCTCGAGCTCGCCGTACAGCCGGTCGAAGCTTTGCCGCGCTCTGCGGAAGAATTTCAGAGAATCGCTGAAATATTCGGCCGCGAGCCGCGCCTTCTCGGAAAAGCCCTTCGGCGTCAGGTAGTAGCGGTAGCGCCGCGCCGGCACCTGACGCACCTTGATCAAACCCTTTTTCATGCAGCGCTTGATATAGGCATTGGTCATGCCGAGCGCGATGCCAAGCTCCTTGGAGAGGTCACGTTGATTGACCTCCGCCGAATCCGCGATGCACTCAAGGATGTCGCGAATAATGGCGTCGTCGCGCGCTTGCCGGTCCAATTTTTTCCCCGAATTTCAGTCTGCCAACAGGTCCGGACGAAATCTAATGTTCATTTTTTGAACAAAATGTGCAAGTAGGAAATGGACAACATCGGATCGGTATTATGACCACAGCGCTCGACAGGCTGGAAAGCCACAGCGTTTACATTCTCCGCGAGGCCTTCAACCGCATCGACCGGCTGGCCATGCTGTGGTCGCTGGGTAAGGACTCGAACGTCATGCTGTGGCTGGCGCGCAAGGCCTTTTTCGGCCGTGTGCCGTTCCCCGCGGTGCATGTGGATACGGGCAAGAAATTCGCGGAGATGTATGATTTCCGCAAGCGTTACGCCGCCGAATGGGATTTGGATCTGATCGTCCGCGACTGTCCGCCGATCGAGGCGGTGGACCAGAGCCTTCCCCCCGCGGCGCGCTCAGCCGCGCGCAAGACCGAAGGCCTCAAGGCGGTGGTCGCCGAGTTCGGCTATACGGGCCTGATCGCCGGCATCCGCCGCGACGAGGAAGGCACCCGCGCCAAGGAGCGCGTCTTTTCGCCCCGCGGCATCGGCTCGGCCTGGGATGTGCGCAACCAGCCGCCCGAGTTCTGGGACCAGTACAACACCACCTTTCCGCCCGGCACGCATTTGCGCATCCACCCGCTGCTGCACTGGACGGAAGCGGACATCTGGCGCTACGTGGCGCGTGAAGGCATTCCCGTGGTCGACCTTTACTTCGCCAAGGACGGCAAGCGCTATCGCTCGCTCGGCGACGAGGACATCACTTTCCCGATTGACAGCACTGCGGCGAGCGTGGCCGAGATCATCGAAGAGCTCGAGACCACGCGCGTACCCGAGCGCGCCGGGCGCGCCATGGATCACGAGGCCGAGGACTCCTTCGAGCGCCTGCGCGCGGACGGATATCTGTGAGCATGCAATCTAGAGAGCGCCTGCCGATCGTCATTGTCGGCCATGTGGACCACGGCAAGTCGACCCTCGTCGGCCGCTTGTTCCACGATACCGACTCGCTGCCCGAAGGCCGCTACGAGGCCATCCGCGAGATGTGTCTGCGCCGCGGCATGCCTTTCGAGTGGGCCTTCCTCACCGACGCCTTGCAGGGTGAGCGCGACCAAGCGGTCACCATCGACACCGCCCACATCTGGTTCGAGACCGACAAGCGCGACTACGTGCTGATCGATGTGCCAGGGCATAAGGAGTTCCTGCGCAACATGGTCACCGGCGCGGCGCAAGCGGATGCCGCGCTGTTGCTGGTGGACGCCGAAGAGGGCGTGCGCGAACAGTCGCGGCGCCACGGCACTCTACTGCAATTGCTCGGCATTTTCCAAGTCATGGTGCTGATCAACAAGATCGACCGCATCGGCCATGACCGCGAGCGCATCCGCAGCGTCGAGACAGAGATGCTGGCCTATCTCAGCGAGCTCGGCGTGGTGCCGCGCTTCGTCATTCCCGTCTCCGCCCGCGACGGCGACAATGTCGCGGAGCGTTCCAGCCACACTGACTGGTATGACGGACCGACGGTGCTCGAGGCGCTCGACCATTTCGAGCCGGCGCCCCAGACTGGCGACCTGCCGCTGCGTCTGCCCATACAAGACGTCTACAAGTTCGACGAGCGGCGTATCCTCGCCGGGCGCATCGAAACGGGCGTCTTGCGCAACGGCGACCGGGTGCTGTTCTCACCGTCGAACAAGACCGCGCATGTGGCAAGCATCGAGGCCTGGGCGGCCGAGGCATCGCTTGAGGTCGCGGCCGGTGACAGCATCGGCATCACCCTCGACGAGCCGCTTTTCGTCGAGCGCGGCGAGGTCATCAGCCACCTCGACGCGCCGCCGCTCGAAAGCGACGTCTTCCGCGGCCGCCTGTTCTGGCTCGATTCCAAGCCCCTCGGCGTCGGCTCGCGCTACACCATGAAGCTCAATACCAGCGAGGTCGGCGTCACCGTGCAGTCGGTCGAGCGCGTCATCGATGCCAGCGATCTTTCCACGGTGTCTTCGGGCAGTGTGCCGAAAAACGCCGTCGCCGAGGTGGTGTTGCGCGCCGACCGCCTGCTGGCGCTCGATTCCCACGCCCGCAGCGGGCCCACCGGGCGCTTCGTGATGGTCGACGACTATCGCATCGCTGGCGGCGGCATCATCAGCATGGACGGCTATCCCGACCAGCGCGCGCTGGTCTCCGTCAAGTCCACCAACATCACCGAGGTCGCCCACACGGTCGCTCCGGACGAGCGTATCGCGCGCAACCGCCACCAGGGCGGCGTGGTCTGGCTCACCGGGCTGTCGGGCTCGGGCAAGTCGACCCTGGCGCAAGCCTGCGAGCGCGAGCTGTTCCGGCGCGGCTACCAGGTCTATGTGCTGGACGGCGATAATGTGCGCGCCGGGCTCAACGCCAATCTCGGCTTTTCGCCGGAGGATCGGGCCGAGAACATCCGCCGCGTCGGCGAGGCGGCGGCGCTGTTCGCCGATGCCGGCATGCTGGTCATCACGGCCTTCATCTCGCCCTATGTCGCCGACCGCGCGCGGGCGCGTGTGGCAGCTGAACGTCTGGTCGGCGAGGGCGCCTTCCAGGAGGTTTTCGTCAAGGCCGATCTGGCGACTTGCGAAGACCGTGATCCGAAAGGGCTCTACGCTCGCGCTCGCGCCGGCGAGATCGCCGAGTTCACTGGCGTCTCCGCGCCCTACGAAGCGCCCGATGCGCCTGACCTGGTGGTCGATACCGCCGCGGGCGATATTTCGGCCTGCGTGGCGGTGTTGCTCGAGCACGTCGATCACACCTTCTCGCAGCGGGGATGAGCATGCATAGCGACGCCGTTCTGGCCATCGCACGTGAGGCGGGGGCGCTGATCGAAGACATTCGTGCGCGCGGTGCGGCGGTGCGTGAGAAAGCCGACGGCTCGCCCGTGACCGTGGCCGACGAGGCCGCCAACGCCTTTATCGTCGGGCGTCTCGCGGCGCTCACCCCCGACATACCGATTATTGCCGAGGAAAGCGTTGCCGAAGGCGATGTGCCGACGATCGGCGAGCGCTTCTGGCTGGTCGATCCCCTCGACGGCACCCGCGAGTTCGTCGCCGGGCGCGACGAATACACCGTCAACATCGCCTTGATCGAGGCCCGCGTGCCCATCCTCGGCGTCATCGATCTGCCGGCAAAGGGCGAGGCCTATCTCGGCATCGTCGGCGAGGGGGCCTGGCGCATCGTCGGCGGCGACCGCCAGGCGATCGCGGCGCGGGCGGCTCCTGCCTCCGACCCCATCGCCGTCGCCAGCCGCTCCCACGGTGATGCGCAAACCGATGCCTGGCTGGCCGAGGCCGGCGTGGGCGAGTGCGTGCGCGCGGGCTCGTCCGCTAAATTCTGCGTGCTGGCGTGCGGCAATGCCGACCTCTATCCCCGCTTCGGCCGCACCATGGAATGGGATATCGCCGCCGGCCACGCCCTGCTGATCGCCGCCGGCGGCAGCCTCACCACCCTCGACGGCGGCGACTTTCTCTACACCAAGCCTGGCTTCGAGAACCCGGGCTTCATTGCCCGCGGGGCCACCTAGAGGGATCGATCAGGTCTTCCGGCAGACCCTCGCCGATGCGAATGGCTGCGGCGATCGTTGCCGCATCGACGGAAGGCAGGCTGGCATGCTGGCCTATTTGCGCCGGTGTCTCGACGCCGATGATGCAACTGGCAATGCCGGGCTCGTGCAGCGCCGCCGCCAGCGCCAGGGTTCGCATGTCCGTGGCCAGCTCGCGCAAGGCCAAGAGCGGATCGCGAAGTTCCGACAAGTGGCCGGGCAGCGTGTCCGGATCCATCAGCAATACGCCCTGCAAATAAATGCTGCGGGCGAGGATGAGTACCCCCCTTGCGGCTGCCGCGGCGAGCAATCCGGATTCGAGCATGCGCCGGTCGAGGATGTTGAAGGGCAGCTGAAAGACCGAGATGTCCTCGATCTCCAGCGCCGTAAAGGCTTCCTCTGGCGTATAGACCGAGGCGCCGAAAGCGCGAATGCGCCCACCATCGACGGCGCGCCGCAGACCGTCGTGAAACGCTGCCTGTGCCAGATCGCTCGAGCGGTGCGCCAGCACGGTGTTGGGATCCTGCCCAAGCGCTGCTGCGCTCCTGTCGATTTCCTCGGCGACGGGGCTGCCGGCGGCGATCTTGGTTATCACCACCGGGCGCTGCCCGCTGGCGCGGCACCAGGCGCCGATGCGGGCCTCGGATTCGCCATAGGCGCGCGCGGTGTCGAACCAGCGCATGCCCGCATCCCAGGCCGCCGACAGTAGCGCGCTTGCGGACGTATCGTCGAGCCGGCCCTCGCGATTGGCGATGCCGTAGGCCGGCCCGAGCTGGGCGGTGCCGAGGGTCAAGCGCGGTACCTCAATCATGGCCGGATCTCCTCGGCAAGCCGGCCGCGAGCAGCACCACGAAGGCGGCTTCGGCCGGCGAGCGATACTTGGCCGAGGCGATCGGCCCGTTGATCGTCAGCACAAAGCCGATCCAGGCGAGCAAGAGCAGGGTCGAGGCCAGCGCCATGCGGTCTCCGGAACGCAGCAGGCGCCAAAGGCCCCGGGCCTGGCCGAGGCGCAAGGCAAACGTGCCCGCCGCGCCTATCAGCAAGAGCCAGGCATAGGTGGCGTTGTCGTTGTGAAAGAGGAAGGTGACGATCTTGTCGAGCTTGCTGTCGCCTTCGGTGGCAAAGAATCCCGTGCGCGGCAAGGTGCGCACCGGGCCTGCTAGAATGATGGCGGGCGAGAACAGGTTGATCGCCGCGCCATAGGCCCAGGCCTTGGCCAGCGGCACCGGGCCGAGCTCGCCAAGCGCCTCGGAGGCAGCCGCCGTCATGGCGCGGGAGCGGGAAAAAGGATCGCCGTCGCTGGCAATGGTTTCGGCAAAGCGCGCCTGCATCTGCGCCGCGCCTTCGGCATGGGGCGTGCCGTCTACGGTTTCCATAACCAGTGGCACCAACCACAAAAGGGCATGCGCCCCGCCTTGGCTCGAAAGGCCGAAACCGCCGAATCGCGATTCGTTGTCATAGGCGATGGGCAGAACCAGGCAGGCGCCCGCAATGGCGCCCGCAAGCGTCTGCGGCAGCGACCGCATCACGGGCCGGCGCAGGATCAGACAGGCCGGGACAAGGAGAAGCGGCAAAACCAGTGCCCAGGGAAGCAGCATGAC
>Ga0187833_10004938_pt1 | contig 12818 bp, 15 predicted proteins | sample ETNtaG_37_FD_167968 | JGI IMG/M metagenome (GOLD analysis project Ga0187833, IMG submission 167968) | Marine microbial and viral communities from oxygen minimum zone, Eastern Pacific Ocean - ETNP2014_SV_400_PacBio MetaG (Illumina Assembly) | ecosystem: Environmental > Aquatic > Marine > Hypoxic... | reverse complement strand
CATCAACAGTTGAAGAAGGATCACCAAACGGCATATACGCTATAATACTTGCAATAATCGCAATAATCTTGCTAGGACTTGCAGTACTTCGTCAACAAAGAAAAGACATGTTCCCCTTCTAAATAACAGAATAACAGATCTCATTACAAAATCTTCTATATAGAACTCTCTTTTACCTTATCATTAACAATTCTGCCATCTGAAAGCGTTATGATTCTATTACTTTCTTCTGCAATTTTTTCATCATGCGTTACCAGGATGATAGTGGTTCCCTTTTCTTGATTTATTTTTTTAAGGAGTTTTAATATCTGTTTTCCTGTTTCAGTATCAAGTTCTCCTGTAATTTCATCACATAATAACACCTCAGGCTCATTGATAAGAGCTCGACATATTGCCACTCTTTGTTGCTCTCCTCCACTTAGTTGACTAGGTTTGTGGTTTTGCCGGTTTATCAGACCAACATATGATAATAGATTCTTTGCTTTATCTTTAAAGTCATTATCTCTAATAGGTATAGTCGGTACAAGTATGTTTTCAAGTGCTGTGAGGGTAGGAATAAGATAGAAGTGTTGGAAGATAAAGCCTATTCTGCTTCTTCTTATTTTATATAGTTTATTTTCAGGTAATGACGATAGGTCAAATCCATCCATTATAACTTGGCCTTTGCTTGGTCGATCCAGGCCACCTATCATATTCAATAGGGTTGTTTTACCACTTCCACTTGGACCAATTATGCTTACTACACTTTTTTGTTCCACACATAAATTCACATCAATTAATGCATTTACTATAGTCTCACCTAATCGATACTCGTTCGCCAAATCTTTGATCTTGATAATATCTTCAGACGATTTATTCACCCTTTATTGCTGAAATTGGCGAAATTCTTGCTGCTCTTATTGCTGGATATATCCCGCTTAGTATGCTAAGTCCAATGGCGAATAAGAAGCTCTGAGAAAGAGGAAGTAGAGTTATTTGTACAGGAAGATTAGGAATAAATTCTTGTGCAGCCAATGAAGCACTGATACCAAGTGTTGTACCAATTAATCCTCCAATAATCCCGATACCTATAGACTCCAATACTATGGAGTAACTAACGTTAAAGTCGCTCCATCCTGTTGCCTTGAGAACCCCTATTTCCGGAGTCCGTTCTAAGACACTCATAAGCATGGTGTTTGCTATTCCTATACCTCCAATTATGACCGCGATTGAAGAAATTGTTAAAATTACGCCTCTTAGAGTAGCCATTATTTCTTGTCCTTCTTCAAGAAGTTCTTGTGGAAAAATAACTTCATATCCATCAAAATTAGATTCAACATACTCCTTGATGGCTTTGGCTCTATCTGGATTTGTAGGCCTTACCTCAATTATGTTAACCACTTCTTTAGGTAAACCTGACAACACCCTGGCATCAGATATTGGAACCAGAAGTGTCGTTGAATCGATTAATGTATTAGTTTCAAAAATAGCATTTATATTAAACTCAAATGATTCAACAATTAGAGTATCATCTAAACCAAGATTCAATTGCTCAGCTAGCTTTATCCCAATATTAGCTTTTTCTGTTTCGTTCTCAGAAAAAATTTTTCCATATTTGATATATGATGGAGAAACCAATTCACCATACGATTCAGTTATTCCAATTAAGACTACAAAACCAATTAAACCTCCTTCATCAAGTCTTTTAGCTACATGGATTTCTGGGCTTACCGCCTTGATATCCGGATTTTTCCTAAGGGTATCTACCAAAGACATATTTACAATTGATGAAGTCAGATCGATTGAACCTTCCTTCTGCACTATTAAATTACCGCTCAGAATATCAACAGAATCCGAAATACTGGTTTCCAAGCCATCCATAATAAGAAGAAGAGAACTGATCAACATAACTCCAACAGCTATACCCATTATCGCCAATGACGTTCGACCCTTTCGACGTGTTAGATTACTGATACTGAAACTAACGATATTCAATCCATAAAACTCCCATTTAGTTACTAAGCCCAGAAGATGCATCTTTATCAGTCTTATTAAATAAGAACCGAAAAAAGTTTATTTTAGGTTTGGGTTTACTAGATAATCAATACAGGCTAGCGACAATATATCAGAAGATACCGCTGATAATATCTGAGTATCTTATTTAATTATCATTGATCTTCCAACTGAATCATAACTAGAGTTTCATTCTTCGAAAAGAAAGAGTTCCCAATACAGCTGTCCCAAGAGCAAATAAAGTAAGAACCGTCAAATCAAAATATAATGGAAACTGACCTGCACCAAGAAGTACCTCCCTCAAAGCATCCACACAATAAGTAAGAGGGTCAGCATAAGTGAACGGAGCCAACCAAGCTGGCAAATCATTAATCGGAAACAATGCACCCGACAAAAGAAACAATGGAAATAAAAGGAAACTACCTATCAACTGAAAACCCTCCGGCCTCTCCATAAGCGAACCAATCAACAAACCAATACCAACAAGCCCCGAAGCAGTAATAATCATAATTAAGAAAGCCAACGGTAAACCCCACAAATTGAAATTTATATTAAGAAAGAATCCTATCCCAATAAGAAGAGTACCTTGAATCATCGCATCAGTTACTCCACCCAAAACTTTACCCAGAAAAATCGTGGTCCGGGACAAAGGAGCAACAAGAACCTCCTTCAAAAAATCAATCATCTTATCCCACACAATATACACCCCATAATAGATCGAAGTAAAGAGCAGAGCCATCGAAATTATCCCAGGATAGATAAACCGCTGATAACTCATACCCTCAATACTTACACTTGAACCTAGACCCGCCCCAAAAATAACGAGAAACAAAAGAGGATTCAAAACAGAAGAAACCACCCGAGATCTCTCACGAGTAAACACCTTAAACTCACGATACCAAATAGCCAACAAACCTGTTAACTCACTCAAAAATCAACACCTATCTTCCAGACCTAACAGTTGCAACACGCTCATAGAAACCTCCCTCCGGAGCATCTTCTCTTATCTGCCGACCAGTATAATGCAGAAACACATCGTTCAATGTAGGGGAACGCATCTCAACAGACTCAACCCGACCAACAACATCCAGGATCTCTTGAAGATGCCTATCTGCCTCCACAACCTTCAACGTAACAATACTATCAATAAAATCTGCACTCTTCACAAACCCAAGTTTACGAACCTCATCCAACTTAGGCTTAACAATACGAAGCTTAACCAAATCCCCACCAACAACCTTCTTCAACTTACCAGGAGAATCAAGAACAACAATCTTACCAAGATCAATTATCCCAATCCTATCACACAACATATCCGCCTCCTCCATATAATGCGTAGTCAAAATAACCGTAATATTCTCCTCTTTCACCATCTTCGTAATATAATGCCAAATATGCTCCCTGCTCTGAGGATCAAGACCCAAAGTAGGCTCATCAAGAAACAAAATCTTGGGACGATGAAGAAGTCCTCGAGCCAACTCAAGCCGCCTACGCATACCCCCCGAATACTTCTTAACTAAATCATCCTTCCGATCCGTAAGATCAACAATCTCAAGAAGCTCATCCATCCGTTTCTTCGCTAACTTTCCTGGAACACCATACATCATAGCATGCAAACGAAGATTCTCGTAACCAGTTAAGATATCATCGGAACTTGGCTCCTGAAACACTATCCCAATAGATCTTCGTACATCACCAGACTGCTTTGTAACATCAAAACCGTTAACAAAACCAGAACCAGAAGAAGGCTTCAAAAGAGTCGCCAACATATGAATAACCGTAGTCTTACCTGCACCATTAGGCCCAAGCAACCCAAACACCTCTCCCTCCTTTATCTCAAGATTCAAACTATCAACGGCAACCAACTTATCGTACCGCTTACTCAAATCCACAGTTCTAATAATAGACAAAGACAAAGAACCCAACAAAAACCACTACATTAATGTCTCGCCAACAAAAAACCTAAAACTTTAACCAAAGATATCCAGATATTGTCAGTAATATCTTCTGATATATTCCCGCTAACCTGTATTGAGCTTACTGGTAATCCCAAACCCTGTTTATTAATATTGGCAAATGGATTTGGACCTATTTAGTGGTTAATCCTATCGGATTTGGACTTGTTTAGATTATTATCTTCCTGGACCGAATCTGAAGCCACCCACATTTATTTCAGGTCGGGCTCCTCGTGAATCTCTTCTAACCGGCAAAAATGGTGAAATCCATTTAGCGAATTCACTTGGACTCTTTGTCTGAATAAAGACATCTCCTGGACCTGTAACTTCCGTTACCAAGCCTTCTCCACCAAAAATTGTGCTCTTTAGACTACCAAATTTTGTTACCTTGTATTTACAAGAGTCGCTGAAAGCAACCAGATGATAGTTATCAACTGTAATCGTTTTATTAGTCTCCAAAACAATTTTTTCAAGAGCACCAAATGCATTAAAAAACACTTGGCCTTCACCCGTTGTTTTAAGCATGAAAAGCTGTGTTCCAAAAATACCTTTTTTGAAACCTTGCCACTCTGTATCAAGCCTCACATTTTGCGTAGAAGCAATATATGCACCTGACTGAATAATGAATCCAGTACCTAGTTTAGTTTCTAAATGTTCAATATCTCCAAGTGGAGGAGCTGAAAAACCAATTTTAGCAGGTTTATGTGCCATATAATCATTTACAAAGAAAGATTCACCACCAAGAACACTGGTCTTAAGTTTCTTGAATAAACTACCCTTCCTTGTTCTGGTCTTAACTTCTACTCCATCTTCCATATAAATTAGAGCACCTGCTTCCGCCGTAATTTTTTCGTTTTGAGGTAAACTAATTTCAAGTAATGCAAAAGAAGGTCTATGCTTGATTTTATATTCCATCTGTATCCCCTTTACTTAACACACCATATAAAATAATATTATAAATATAAAAACAATATTTTTTTCAATCAACATAATGTAACTTTTCACAACCAAATTCTAGTCGGTGAAAATGGGCTTACTAGTAAGCCCACACACACCAATAAAAAAACTGTTTTTATAATTAGCATCTAATTCAGATTACTAAAAATGCTGAGAATACCAGTCGATATCATTGGAAAATTAGGTGAGCTTTATGCAAAAGAATGGCTTACAAATGAAGGATATGAGTTTATGCACTTTGTTGCTCTAACTAGCGGTTTGTTTGAACATACACTACAGACCATACCCAGAGACCGTCAGGAAAACTTGGATTCCAACCGAACTAGCAAAATACAAAGTCTGAACAGTAGGATTATGAATCTTAGATTAAAAATAGTTGAAGCAAAGAATTCTCCCAATATCGATAAACATCAAGATTGGTTATCAGAGCAAATAAATGAAGTTTTGAAGATGGAAAAAGAATTGAAAGATATTTGGGCTGGAAAATCCTTCAAAACAGTGAATGAAGAATTCGAAGAAGAGCTTTTGAAACAAGGAGATACCAAAGAAGATATCCAGAAATGGAAAGAATCTGTTCTCGAAGAAACAAAAGGAAAAAAAGAGAAAAGAAACAAGGAAATTATTTCGAATTGGAACAAGGAAAAAACTACTGGTGAAAAAATCAGGATAAGTTTTTTTGGTGATAAATATAAAGAATTTGAAAAATATGTAAAGGCGGTATATGAGATAAATCCTAATGATAATGAATCTACTGAACCTTGGGAATTGAAAAAGTATCGATCATCATATTGTCCGGATCTTATTGCTAAGAATGGATCTAAAATCTATGTAATAGAAGTTAAAGCAAATACAAGTAAATTATCAAAGTTTCAAAAAAAGGCTCTTGAGATTACTTCATTGTATGGGTTTATACCGATGATTCTCAGAGTAAAATTTGCAATAAATGCAGAAATCAATGTGGAATCAATATAGATGTTCGTATTGAGCAAGCCTAATTAACGACTAAAGCCACATAATCTTAGGTAGACTTGGGTTGACGAAAGTTGTATCCACAAAGCTTGGAAACTTGGAACATGAAGCTTTAATGGAAATGGTTAACCTTACTGGACAATCAATTTCAGAGTATGTGCGTGGATGTGTTATGGTTTCGCTTTGTGGTTCATGGGATGACGGTGGTTCTGATGATGACTTTGAAAAGATAGACGCTCTAGTTATGAAGAATAGTAAGCGATTTGGACAATAATTATGGAAACCGAGATTGGAGGTCAGACGGTTTTCTGGGAAATGGTCTACTGTATTCTCGAGTACTTTCAGATTTGAAGGATTCATATTAAGAAATTAGTGATTGAAACTTTAGTATTAATGCATTAATCTTCGTTGATACTTCTTCGCTTCCTCATCTAGTTTAACCATTTTTTTTAAATTTGCTATTTCTTTTATAATGATTACGTGTGATAAACCTTATCATCTACTTCATGCAATACTAGTTCAGGATGTCCATCGATTATCAAGACACAATCAAATCCATAATGGTAAAAGTGACAACAGTATCCCAAGACGCAAAGCTAACAGATGCATTAAAAATTATGGTGAAAAAAGACATTGGATCCTTAGTTGTTGCTGAGAAGAAGAAGGGAATCGGTATAATAACCGAGAGAGATGTAATGAAGATAGCAGCTTCAAATCCTGATATGCTGCAGAATAAAGTGAAGGAAATAATGTCGACACCGCTAATAACAATCACCGAAGATACGCCAGCTTGGAATGCCTTCAGAATCATGATAAAATCTAAGATCAGAAGGCTACCGATAGAAAAAAAGGGAAAACTTATCGGAATAGTTTCAACGAGAGATTTATTCAGATGGGTTATGATAGTGGTCTATGGAGAGAGTCTCCCCGAAGACATCAAATCCGTAGTCTTGGAAGGCTACCCCATATCATAAATTATTTTATACACGACCAAGTATCATAAATGCAAGAACTAGCCCGTATATCGCTATAGCTTCGATAAAGACAATATATACGAATGTGAGGCTGAACATCTCGGGTTTTTCAGCAACTGCACCGATAGCTGCAGACCCCGCCATACCTAAGCCGATACCTGCACTAAAGAACGCCAGTCCAGCAGCAATAGCAGCACCGATCACAATAAGTCCTTCTTGCCCTGAGAGCCCTTCATCCTGAGCATAAACTGAACTTGTAGATATTAATAGAATAAAGAAGATTAAGGAGCATCCAAGAGCCAGATAGCGTTTCCAATATTGTTTCATGGACAACTCATACCTATCAAAAAGCACAATTGCTATAAATCTTTGCTTAGATACATGTAATCAGAGAATAATTGATGAGTAGGAAACCTGATGAACGAGAACTTGGCAGAAAAGCAATGCGTATGGGTATGGCAATAACTGAGCTACCGATAATGGCTCTTTTGGGATACCTAGTCGGCAGGGGTTTCGATAGAGAGATGGAGGGCACGATAATAGGAGTTGCAATTGGCTTAATTCTGCTACTGGTCTCAATTCGTCCTGCACTTAAATCAAGAAAACGAGGTCTTTCTCCTAATTACTTGCTTATCCTTAGAGTACGTTCTTAATGCAACAAGATAAAGTATCAGTGAACCAGCTATTAACCCAATAGTTGCTCCAACCACCATCCCCAAAAAATCTTCCAGACTATTGTTATCACCAGCTAGCTGTCTCCCAAGGAGAAGACCAAGAATTGATAAAATGGGAACCTCGAGACCAAAAATAAGCCATTTTATAGTTCTCCAATATCTCAACCATATTATCCCCTAGGATTATTCAACAAGCAGGAAAGGCTTGAATTGAAGCCCACTTCCATTATAAAATTTCGAGAACCATTCGATCCAATGAAGCCTAAGGGTGTGGAGAAAAATCAGCATAGTTTCAAATACAGTTATGAGAAGAAGTGTCCCAATAAAGAATGGGATGAATCCAAGGATGCTGGAAGGAAGAAGCATCTGGGAGAATGTTATGCTAACCAGCTTCAAAGCCATTATTCGTGCATAAGAAATTGTGTGAGAAAATGAGGTTATGAACTGCTCCAAAGCCGTGTTTATCCCCATATAGCCTTCCAAATACATTCTTCCCAGAGCCATACCAGCAAGGGGCAGGATTACAAAGAGGCTTAACGTAACAGGCTCATATAAGATGTCTGCCATTCCCCAACCAAGTGTGATCAATAGATATGCGAAGCTAAGATAAGACCAAAGCCAGGGAACTGATCCGAAAAGTACCTCCTTAAACTGTTTACCAGATACCTTATTCCATATATCGATAATTAATCCAAAACTAATGTGAATAATACCTGCATATAATGAGTATTTCAACAATGCATTTGGGTGATGTATTGGTGAATACCATAACGCACCATCTAACCCCGTAAGTTGAACGAACCACTCTTCACTTCCAAACATTTCACCATACAGAAACCCAAAGATGATTGATGAAACTGCGCAAAGCATCACCAAAGGCGCCCCTTGTATTGCATAATTAATGACCGACCCTTTACTGAAAGAAAACCTATTCCTAACAGAGTGGATTATGACTGCCCCTATAAGGAGCATGGCACCATGCCCTACATCCCCATACATCATCCCAAAAATCATAGGAAACGTTATCAGAAAGAAAGATGTTGGATCAATCTCGTGATAATCAGGCACACCGAATGCTCTTGTAATTGAAGCAAAACTCCCAAAAACACCTGTTACACGTGGATATTTCAGGAGACTTGGAGGTTTTCCAACCTCTCTAGTGCTCTTCTCAATATTTGTTTCAACTTCAACTTTACGAATCAATCCACCAAATCCTTCGGATTCGTTTTGAATGTATTCAGTAAACTCTTCAAATCTTCCTTTTGGAACCCATCCTTCAAAGAAGTAAACCTCTTTAGTGTGAGGCATCTCATCTATTTCTTCAAATATGAGTCTTTTAGCGGTAAGTCTCATTAAGAGATGTTGTAATATTTGATCAGATTCCTTTGCAAGATCTATACGTATAATCTTGATACCTTTTTTCCTCAATCTAAATCTGGGAATAGCGATTTTCTGATTTGATTCTAAAGTATGCGCCGTTCTATCTATTTCATCAATTCTATTCTCGATAACTTCAATCTTGCTTTTAGATTCCTTAATTAGAGAATTAGTGTCTTCCCAACTTAGCTCTATTCCCTTCAAATCCTTCTGTTTCATTCTCAACTTTGTAAAAATGGAATTGATCCTGGATAATAACGAAGAAATTTCTTGAAGTTTTCCTCTAACTTCCTCAGATGCTTCATATTTTATTGGTGTGATAAACTTCGATTCTGCAAGGTGGATTATCTCGTGTTCTCCAAAAGAAGAAATCACTTTCTCAACATATTTTTTATGAATTATACCCCCTACCTTAACCATAGGTTGAGCGCGAAGAAGGTTCATATTGGTCTCCTCCTATTAACATACTTACACGAGTTTGTATAGTATAAGCTTATTCTCAATTCCTGAACGTTGAATATCATACATTTTTCCTATGAGAATTGTCCTGATATCCGAAACTTCATACAGCATAAGTTTAAGGTAGGCCCAGATCAACCCAATATTCATTCGGTAACCTGTAAAAACACCAAGATACTTTGAGGCTAGATATCTTTCGCAAGACAATTCTAAAGATGATACGAATTCATCATCAGATCCTCTTATCCCAATTGCAACATCTTGGTATATGTCTGTGATACTTGATTTAGCTTTGGACAAATCTTCAGCTTCTACTATTGCATTAAGATTTGTTTCTGGTAGATATCGGTGAAAAGGTATCCTATACCGTTTAGCATCACTTAAAGCTAAGCCTAAGTTAGCGGCTCGAAAAGAACTTATTAAATTTCCTATATCTGCCTCAACCCCAAGAATAGCCATCATCTTCTCCTTATCCATACCTCCCAACTTCTTCAACTCCTTTTTGATTTTCCTAAAATGATGTCTTTCAAATATTAGATCAACTTCAAAGACTGTTTTCTCAATTATCTTACCCATAAAAACTGAAGATAACTCCTTCTTCAGAGATGAATATCTAATGTACTCTAAAGCTTTCTCTATTTTGCCATTGTTTATTATATCCGAACAAACATCAAGTGTAAACCTGCCGAAAGGAGCAATTTTGGAGCCTGCAAGAGATGCATCTGCCCCCATTATCAATACCCTGAATACAGATTTAAGAACATCATATTCCTCATGCTCGATAATACTGTTCAAGAACAGTTTAGCTCTCTTTGGGGAGGCCCGTAAAATACGTGTTATCCTTTGCTCCACTTCACGATTAATAGCTTTATCAAACATTAGCCCGAAGTCTTCCCCAATTTCAATATCTTCTAGAATTGCTCTATAGGGCGTCTGACGGAACAACTCCAAAGCATCTTGAAGGGAATCTGCCTCCAAAACCCTCTTGTATTGATTAGATGTCAGAAGTTTAGCCAATAATGCGGAGACGACAGCTGAAGAGTAAGCGTATCCAAAAGGTGCTGAAAGAGACATAGCCTATAAAAGTTCTTATCATAATGCTACTTTATAAATCGCTCAACAAAAAAAGAGTGTTGGCGACTTTATGATCATCTTTTCTTTAGAACGGATGTTGCAACTATTGATAACAAAACTAGTGCAATTATAGATACTACACCTATTATGATTGTTGCGTTTGTAATTGTAGAGAGTTGTTCGTCTGTTTCAGTTACTGTAGTGGTCGAAGTTTCAATAGGAAGAGTAGTTGTAAAGGTGTTGGTAATGCTCTGAGTAGAAGTTGAAACGGAAGTTGATGTTGCTGTAATTGTGGTAGTTACACTCTGAGTAGTTGTTGAAATGGAAGTAGATGTTGTTGTAACAGTTATCGGAGCTTCTACTGTATACGTCCCGAGCAATCCAATGAATATTTCATAGTCGCCATCACGGTCTGATTGGAATGCTATCTTGTTGCCATCTAAACTAAAAAATGGGAAAACATCAGTTGAGGTATTAAACGTCAGTTGAGTCTCTTCAGACCCATCGGTATTCATGATGAATATTTCATAATCACCATCTCGATCTGATGCGAATGCTATCTTAATACCATCTGAACTAAAATATGGGTAAATATCATTTGCAGTATTGAATGTGAGTTGTGTTTCTTCAGACCCATCGGTATTCATAATAAATATCTCATCCTCTCCATCTCGGTCTGATATGAACGCTATCTTGCTGCCATTTGGACTAAAAAACGGTCCATAATCGTATGCGGTATTGAATGTGAGTTGTGTTTCCTCAGATCCATCTGTATTCATCATAAATATCTCTGCGTCTCCATCTCGGTCTGATGCGAATAATATCTTGCTACCATCTGGACTAAAAACTGGCTGACCATCTGTTTCATTGTTGAATGTGAGTTGTGTTTCCTCAGATCCATCTGTATTCATCATAAATATCTCTGCGTCTCCATCTCGGTTTGATCCGAATAATATCTTACTGCCATCTGGATTAAAAACTGGGGCTACATCGGATGCCGTGGTGAATGTGAGTTGGGTCTCTCTTGAACCATCAACGTCCATGATAAAGATATCCAAATCACCATCTTGTCTCGAATGGAACACTATCTTATTCCCGTCTGGACTAAAAACTGGCTGACCATCTGTATCGGTGTTGAAAGTAATTTGGGTTTCTGATAGGAACTGAGCAGACACTAAACCAAGCAACAATGGTGAGATAAATAATGCCGCCAAAAGAAAGACCACTATGAAACGAATTTAAACCATCTCACATTAAAATTCAAGGTTCTACACTATTAAGTATTCTGATAATCTAGTTTTATAAAAATGGAAGATCAAAAAATTGATGCCAAGTCAAGTTATTCTTTGACGCTTCAGCCCCTTGCGAATGTATAACCTATTTTATTATTGAAGATCTGCTTTATCTCTTCGTCGTTACCTAGGTATATTATTATCATTTTTCCGTTATGGTAGAAGTGTGGTGTATCGATCCATTCGACTTGGGTGTTTCCTACTAAGGTGGCATTTGGTGAAACTAGTGCAGCTTCCCTCATTGTGGTAGGAAGATCATCGTACTCAAACACCTGTAATGTGTCGCCGTTCACTTGTATTATTTGTCCTTTGACGGAGAAGAATGGTTGGTCGATCTCGCCTGCTTTCTCAACTGTAAGCCCTTCTGCTCGGAGTGTTTCTATTAATCTCTCCGTGTTCAGGCAGGCTTCTTCAATGCTTTGAAACCAGATATGTATTGCCCAAAATTCGAACTCCAATCCTGGGCGTCCTTCTGGGAGATGGGCCCAGATAGCTGTGTCTTGCTCCTCGGTTGTCTTGATCCCCATCATAATCAAATCTTTTTCTTCATCATAGTTATAGATCATAAAAGTATCCGGTGTCATCCAAATTGTTTCACGAAACGCTGGAATACATGGTAAGCCATGCGAGCGAAACTTTGCAGTTACAGCCTGCAGATCTTGATACTCCTCTGAGGCCTCGACATCTGGATAATTTAGAAAGGATATTCCATATCCTAAACCTGCTCCGATAACGAGCATTACAACCCCGATAGAAAAAACACTTTTTGAAACCATAGAGAATAGTACTGCAGCGTAGAATAAATATTTTATTGAAACATTAACGAAGCTCAAACAGGAAAGAAATTATCAGAAGATGAATCTGATATACTCATAACATATGCCCAAAACATTATCACACAGACAGAAACAGAATAATAACAGAACCACCTTTACTCCGTCATTTCTTTTTTCATTCTCTTGGACAGTTTGTAGAAGTAGTAGATCAGAGGCGGAATCATAATGAAGCTCATAAGTAGAATTACTGGTAAGAACCAGTTTGGGAGAACCTCTTCTATTGACGCAATGTATATCCCCCATAATATTACAATCATTT
>Ga0187833_10004937_pt1 | contig 12820 bp, 9 predicted proteins | sample ETNtaG_37_FD_167968 | JGI IMG/M metagenome (GOLD analysis project Ga0187833, IMG submission 167968) | Marine microbial and viral communities from oxygen minimum zone, Eastern Pacific Ocean - ETNP2014_SV_400_PacBio MetaG (Illumina Assembly) | ecosystem: Environmental > Aquatic > Marine > Hypoxic... | reverse complement strand
AAGCAATTACCTGAGGGTAATCCATTATCACAGTTTGATGCTATCCAATCTGTGACATGAGGGCCTGGTGTTTTTTGATGGTTTGCGTTATGAAAGGTGCATTTTGTAATGCGCTTGATTGTTTTTCCTGCTATGTCAAGACTGCCATCGATTTTTGTGCCTCCAGCCACATGGAGGGCTGTCTGTCCAGTAGGGGGGCTTGTGCCTATCCCCACTGTGGTGCTTATCTCCAGTGATGTAAATGGTTGCAAGATTTCTAATGTGGTATGACTCTGGCTTCCCTGTGCATATACTAGAATACTGAAAGCAAAGACTATGAGAATAATTAACCCTGAATAGAGTGATTTTGTGCTAATATGCATTTGATTACAGTATGAATCTTTTATTTTTATGTATATAAGCTTTTCTAAGGGATCACTTCAACTCATTTCAAAGCTTACTTCTGGGTATTTATATATGGCTTACTTTCCATAATTTATGAATACTGGAGGTAAAAAAATGATAAAAAAAATTATGAGTTTAATGCTGATGCTTTTGATAGCATTGCCTATTGGAGCTTTGGCACAGGTACAAAAAGGTATGCCTATTATGGCGTGTCCTGTAGATGGACAGGGGAATGTAATTGAGCCATGTCCATTCCCACAGCCTGCAATTGATGTTGTTTTTGTTATTGATTCAACTGGAAGTATGCAGGATGAGATTAGACAGGTAAAGACACATATTAAGAAGATTGTAAAAGAAGTGGAGTCTGGTTATCCAAGACCAGACTTGAGGATTGGGATTGTAACTTATAGGGATCATGCACCTGAGGAGTATGGTTATGTTACTCAATATCTTGATCTTACAAGCGATATTGATAGGGCTTTGAATTTTTTAGGTAATATAGATGCTCAAGGTGGTGGAGATCATCCTGAAGCTGTTGCAGATGGATTATATGATGCTATCCATAGTATGAATTGGAGAGATTATTCAATACAGTCTGTTCCAGCTTATGAAACTCAGAAGCTGATCTTCTTAATAGGAGATGCTGCTCCCCATGGAGTAGGTTCTTCAGATAGCAGCTTTGAGCAGGGTTGTCCAGATGGGCATAACTACAAAGAATCTATTGAAGAGGCTCAAATTAGGGGTATCAGAATTTTCACTGTTAGTGGTTCAGGAATGGATTATCCTGGTGTAAGAGTATGGCAAGACATTGCTGAGGAAACTGGTGGTTCTTATTTTGAGCTGAGCTATCAAAGGGTTGATGTTGATCAGTATTACAAATCTGAGGGTTTGCCTGCTTCCTATGCTGAAGAGGCTAGATCTGATGCTGATTATGACAGATCAAGTAACACTATCTTAGTCAATCCATTCGCAAGTTTTGGATCTGCTAAGATGATGGCAGCTGCTGAGAGTGCGGGTGTTAGCTATGATGATCCAGTAGAGGACGAGCCAGAGGTGGAAGATTCACTTCCAGAGGACCCAGAGGATGGATGGCTTAGTCCAATTACTGGTGGTGTTACTGGTGGTTCGACAGCTTCAGTACCTAGCAACTCTCTAGTGAATTTTTTTAAAACAATTTTCACTAGGATTGCCTTTTGGAATAGGTAGATTTATATAATTTTTTTTCTTTTCTTTTTTTTATGAAAGTCATTGCTATAACTGGTACCCCTGGAACAGGGAAAACAACGTTTGCAAAGAAGTTGGCAAAGCAATTGGGGTTTGAGTATGTTGATGTTAATGCTTTGATAGAGAAGCAGAAACTTCATGAAGGCATGGACAAGCAAAGGGATACTAAAATTGTGGATACTGATAAACTCAATACTGTCTTAGGGGATAGTTTTGAGAGGGCTAAAAAGAAGAAAGGTATTATTATTGATTCTCATCTTAGCCATTATTTGCCTGCAAAAAAGGTTGCTATGTGTATTGTATGCAAGTGTGAGTTGTTGCAGTTAAAGAAACGATTAGTTGCTAAGGGCTTTTCTCAGACTAAGGTTGCTGAGAATATGGATGCTGAGATATTTGATGTTTGCTATAATGAGGCTAAGGAAGGCGGGCATAAGCCCGTAACCTACGATAGCACAAAAAAGTAGGCTTAACCTGGCCAGGGTTCAGCTACTAATTCTTCTAACACATCACTGGGAAGTGCTTCTTGGATTCTCTGCATCTCATCTCTGGTAATCTGTTTGACTTGATTATCCACCACCACTATTTGTGGTGACGTGGGCTCTTTGGCTGCCCATGGGCTGGTGGAAGGTGCCCATTTCTTTGTACGGGTTTCTACTCCTTGAGTAGGTCTCATAATTCCGATTCTCTCATAATTCGCAGTAACCCTCCCATAAAGTTGAGAATCTGGATCGGTTCTCAAGGCAGTTGGCACTAATTTTCCTGGGTTTAGGGTAACTGTTGTTTCTGGAGTCCAGATTAGAGAGCCTCTTCCAGGACAGATCTTTGGGATAGCATATGCATGTCCTCCTGCTGTTTCTACTGCAGCTATCTCCATGATATTCATTGACTGATTTACGGAGTCACTCCCATGCAATATTGCAATGTAGTGCTTTGGTTTTAAGGCTCCTATTACTGCTGGAGACCTCTCGCTAATTTGATTATATAGTCTTATCATTTTTATACCTCCAAATATGTTGTTGTATTAAGAATTTTAGCTGTTGATTATTTCTTAGCTCAAGAGGTTTTTCAGACCAAAGCATAGTAAAGGGTTTTCAGCAGCCTAGAAGCTACTAAAAGAGAAATGGAAATCCATACTTGATGTATGCGCTCATAATTTTAGTAGAATGGAAGTTGTATTTAAGGTTTATGCATCATCCCATGGCCACGTCAAGGAAAAGCATAATACAGAATCCTACTAATACACTTAATGTTACTCCTCTTGTTTCCTCTGCTTTATGTGACTCTGGGATTATTTCTCCTGCAATTACAAAGAGCATTGCTCCTGCTGCAAATGCAAGGCCCCACGGCAAAATGGGTTTGAAGGTAGATACAATTCCAGCCCCTAGTAATCCTCCGACGGGCTCAACAATTCCAGACAAGAGGCCTATTAGAAATGCTTTTTTCTTTGTATATTTATGTGCTACTAATGAGAGGGCAACTACAAGGCCTTCAGGGATATTTTGCAAGCCAATTGCAACTGCAAGTATTATTCCATTCAATAGGTCTCCACCTCCTACTCCTACCCCTACTGCTAACCCTTCTGGAAAATTGTGGAGAGTAATAGCAATAATGAATATCCATACTCTTCTTAAAGACATGATGTTCTTAGGATCACGTCCTTTGACAAAAAATTCATGGGGGATATATTTATCAGTGACTAGTATTGCTAAGCCTCCAAGAAGCATTCCTACAACAATGATTAATGCTCCCTTTACTCCTCCTCCTGCACTTTCAAGTCCTGGCACTATCAAGGAGAATGAGGTAGCAGCTAGCATGACTCCTGCTCCAAATCCAAGATACATATCAGGATGTTTTATCTTTCCTTTCTTTACAACTAAAACAACTAACGCTCCTAGACCTGTAGCCAAGCCTGCTAATAGGCTTAGGATAAATCCTACTAACCATAATGGATAATTACTTAATAATGCTACAATGGATTCCATGTTATGTTCTTTCTTTTATTTTCCTTTTAATATGTTTCTATTATGGTGTTTTTGTTATTCTAGGGATTTAACCTCAATATTAAGGTATTTGTTCGTTTATGCAGCAATAAAGAACTCCTTGTATGTATAGTTATGCGGCTTATAGGAGAATTCATAATCTTCTTTTAGTACCAGGGGATCTGTATTTCCAAAACGCTGCGTGATGATTGACTGGATGCTTCCTCTATTGGAATGGATCGCTTCCCGTACAGGGATGAGCAGATGGTCATATTTCAGTTTCTTTACCATAATTTTGCCAAATTGGATAATTTTGTCAAATATTTGAGAAGGTGCAACCTCACTCAGGATGGAGGATGAAGGGTTGATTGATGCAATCAAGTACTTCTTGTCATCTTCTTTGATGGTTCTGAAGATGGCACCGCCGTGAGCGTCCCGCTCTGGATCAAAGATGATTAATTGCCAAAAATCTTCCTGGTTCCAAAGTTTGTCATCTGGAGCTACACAGACTCCCATACTGTACATTGCAACGCAATGAGCCTTGTGTTTGGATAATACCAGTGTGTATTTCTTACCTCCTCCTACACGCGCTTCCTTCTTAAATTCGTATTTTCCGATCTCAGACTGCATAGTCTTATATTCATCCCCATATATGGATTCAAATAATACTCTTACTAAATCTTTTTCGACAACGCTTGGCTGTTGTGTTCCGAGCCAATTTAGGATTTCTTCTTGGGTCATTTCAAGTAGTGGCGTTGTGTCTTCTACATTGAATCCATTGCGGAGCAAAATCTTATTCAAGACATCCTTGCTTTTTTCTATATCCAGTTTTCGATTATTGACAATTCCGAATAATTGTTTCGCTAATCCTCGAGGATTATGCTTCTTTCTCAATATGGTGTTCTGACATTGCAAGAACCTAGAGGGATCTTGTTCAAGCGAGTAGGAGAGGATCTTATAGATCCAATCATTAGCCATACGATCGCCAATGAACTCTTTGTATTTCATTAGTGTGTTATATTCTGATCGAAAATCCGGCAGGCTCTCTCCATTGTTGACAGAGTGTTGATAGATCCACTTTATGAAATACTCTCTCTGATCATGGATTGATCCATTTTGAAAATCATCTAAAAGTTTAAATCCCAAGGCAGAGACATCGAATTCTTGTTTTTCTTTGACTTCTCTGGCTGTTTTAATGATTAACTGCCATGCTTCGTCCTGAACCGGGTCCTCTTTATTCTGCAGCTGCCAAGATCCTTTGGAAAGTTTAATATTCAATGGTTTTTGAAGGGATTCAGGTATAGAACCTTGCTGATCCTCCCTGTCCTTATAGGTTTTGATGTAATTTTCTTTGGGGACGGTCATGTCATTGCAGGCAAATACATAATACAATGTGGAGTAGAAAATATTTTCTTCGTATTCTTTTGTTAATATGCCTGTGTATAATTCTTTTTTCAACTGACGGACATCTCTAAACAATTCTCCAGATTTTCTTTTACGTTCATCTTCTCCATTATTCATATGAAGATCTTTGTATTCTACATATAATTCAACATAGTATGCTGGAGCCTCTTTCATAAAGGCTTTGATGATTTCTCCATCCGTAGAAATCGGTATGGGCATAACTCGTTTTTCAATTCCTGCTATGACTACATCTTTCAAAAAAACATTAGCTTTAGTTTTCAGGTATTTGCAGATTTCCGTAATTAGAGTTAAATCTTCTAACCCTTTAATTCCCTGTAAATTCCAAGTATGTCTGACACTATCAATTACAAGAAATGCTGCGACTTTCTGAATTTTAGCAATAGGAATGATAAATGTTGAAAATAGCGTCAATCCAAAGAAATCAAACATGTCTTTTAAGTTTTCAATACTCATCATAGTATCTGCTTCAACTCCCTGGATGTGCTTAACAAGTTCCAGCAATTGATCCCCTAATTCATCAAACTCCCTTTCTGAGTTGACCAGTGAAATTAATGGTTCCAATCCGTGGGTTATTACATCTTCCCAAGACTCTGTTGTTTCCATGATCTCGATGTACTTGTTGACGCAGAGTTCAAAGCCCAAGTTCGGGATGATTTTGACGCATCCATCTATGTAGGAAAGTAGGTTTTCTCTATGCTCAATGGGAGATTCCAGAATTACATTAATGCCTTCTACAAAGTTTTCCCATCCAATATTTGGCAGCAGAGGTGCTAATCCTTTGAGAGCAATCAATAACTGTTGGGTACTTCGGTCAGCAACTTTTACCCAATTGAGAATTTGGGGCCACCTCTCCTGTGAGATCACTCCACCGGTTTTTAATCGAGGTAGGTATTCTTGACCAAGTCTCAAGTGGATTTTTGCAGGGCACCTGTCCAGTATCATAACGATGCCAGGCCAATAGAAGGGAATTAAGAGGTCCTTTGATTTCAAACAGGGAAAAATTTCCATGTCAAAAATACGGCTGGACTCTGCGTCCAAAATACCTGATTCAACGAGATAGATGGCACTATCAATGCATTGCATGTTGAAAAGTTCGAATTTCCTCAACATGGGAATCGTGTGATTGTATAATTCGTCTACTTCATCGATGTGTATTCCAGCAAACAACAAGTCCATCATATAGTCATAGCCAATTTCAGGAATACATTTTACGAATGAGGGGAAATAGCTGCCAAGGATGAAAAGCATTTCCTTCATGGGTAGATTCGTAAATCTATCCATACCGGTTATAATCTTTTTCCAACCTATGATAGGTATCTCGTCTTTGAGGGGTTCCAAGTAATAGTCCAACAATACTTTGGCTTTCTGTCCAGTTTTCACAATGATTCTTACTAGATACGGCCAATTCTCTTCAGTGAGTAAGTTTGTTCTAATTAATTTTGGAAGTGTGTACTTAAATAGTTCTCGGGTATCCATTCTGGGGATCTCAGTAATTTTTATTAAATCGCCAGGATGGTGAGATAGTAGTTTCGCAGCCTCTTGAAATTCGTGGATTTTGAACTTGTACCTCAACAAAATCACCATCCCTACTCCATATTCCTCATACGCTTTGATGTCGTCAACTAATTTTTTAAGATAGGCATCAAGCTTTTCAGTTTCTTTAGGGGGATAGGTCCTTAGTTCTTGTTGGTTTTCATAGTGGCCGTGGTAGGCGCTCAGGGCTTTTTCTAAGAAGGCTAGCCAGGCATTCAATGCCTCAGAGGTAAAGTTATGCTCATCTCGGAGTTCTTTGAGATCAACTATTAAGGCGGCAACATTCTCGACTCTTTTATCATACCACCATCCCATTCCATAATGATCCAAGATATGTTCTTCTATGTCAATCCTGATTATCTTTAAACTTCTATGAATTTTCTTAAGTCTCTCTGGTTCCATTTTATTCCAAAAACTCAACCTCATCTACAACGCCATCAGCGTCTTTATCTATGCCTTCTACTATTTTGGCAAAGACTTTTGGGTTGTTATTATTTCCTTTGATTATTTCTTTAAAGTGTTTCAGAAAGGCAATAATAACTGATCTTGTTCCTGCATACCTTTTTCCAGCTATGAGTAAAATGTATTTCTTAGGATTAAAGGGATTCTTGGTTTTTATGATGATTCCAATCTCATCTGAGTGATAGTCTTTATTGCTGATTGTGGAATGGATCATCCAGTTTTCTTTCTTAACGAAATTAATCGGTAGTTTAGAGTTGATTTTTTCTGTTACAGTGTTGACGACTGGACCGCCGATAAGGATTATATTATTTTGGAGATCTTCTTGATGAGTTTCTGTGTCGAGCTTGACATTAAGCTGGGGAATGTAATTAAGGTACGATCCTAGAAATAAAGCAAGGTCAATTCCATAAAATCCATCTCTTGATCTGGCTTTTTCAGGGCCGTGAGGATCAGGAGAGCCTACAATAATGGTAGCGTTGAGTTGGCCATCTTCTATAAACGGCTCTAGGAAAGCTTTTTCTTCTTTTTTTGGTTCGGTGATGTGTTGAGATGTTTGGAATTCTTTGAATTTTATGATAAAAGCAGGTTGTTTGAGTTTGTAATAGTGGGCAGGTGTGCCTCCAATGATCTTTGTTTCTGTTTGTTCTATGATATTTGCCTTTTCTAGCTTTCTGATGTGATAGTAAATTTTTTGTTCATGGACTTGGAGGGTTTTTGCTATTTGTTTTGGGTAGGCTGGTTTTTCAGATAATGATTTTAGTATGGATTGGGCAAGTTTTGAGGAGAGAGATTTAGCTTGATGAGGGGAAAGCTCTTTTGCAGGGAGTGATTGATTGTTTTCTACTACAAACATTTGGATATTATAAATATATTTTTAGTACTATTAAAAATACTTTAATAACATTTATATATAAGCCTTTTGGTATAGAATAGCTTATGAAGCCAAAAATCGTGTGTTTAGGTGGTGGAACAGGCCAGGCAGCTATCTTAGAGGGTTTAAAGAGCTCTGAATGCCATTTGACAGGTATTGTAGGTGTAACTGATAATGGAGGGTATTCTGGGAAGATAAGAGAAGCAATGGATATTCCTCAAGTAAGTGATTCTAGAAGTGTGTTGTCTAGTGTTGCTGATGATAATCTAGCAATAACCAAATTGATGAAATATAGGTTTACTGAAGGCGAACTTTCTGGTGTGAGTTTAGGAAGCTTGTTGTTGGCAGCTTTGACAAGAATGGAAGGAGATTTTGGTAAGGCGCTTGAGAAGATGGCAAAACTTGTAGATGCAAAAGCAAAGGTATTGCCAGTGACTAACCAAAGCACACAGATATGTGCTGAGTTATTGGATGGCAAAAAAATTGAAGGGGAATGGTCAATCATAAAAGAATCAAAGTCAAAGGTTAAAAGGCTTTATTTGATGGATAAGGCAAAGCCAGCAAAAGGTGTTTTGGAAGCACTAAAAGGAGCTGATATGATTGTGATAAGTCCGGGATCATTAAGGACAGGCATAATACCTATATTACTGGTTGAAGGGGTTGCTGATACGATCAAGAAGTCCAAGGCAAAGAAAGTATTTCTATGCAATATAATGACGCATCCTGGCCAAACGGATTATTTTACAGTGTCAACCCATCTAGAGGAGATAAAAAAATATTGCAATTGTAAATTTGATTATGTTCTTGTAAATTCAGGGAAGCCTTCTGATGATCTGTTGAAAGTGTATGAAAAAGATAATGCTATGCCTGTTGTGATTGATGCTGTAAAAGAAAAAACAACTGTTATAATAGACAATTTTGTAGCTTTACTTGATCATACTCAGCTGATGCAAGTGAAGAGGGCATCAGGAAAAGACTTCTTTGAATGGCCTCATCTGATAAGGCATGACTCAAAGAAAGTTGCAAAGATATTGATGGAGCTGGTAAAATGAAGGCAGTACTAGTAGCGGCAGGATCTGGGACAAGGATAAAGCCTTATTCACTTACTAAGTCTAAAGTGTTGACAAAGTTTTTAGGCAAGGAATTGTTATTCTATCACATTGACGAATTTGTTGAGGTAGGGATAAAGGATATTGTTATAATTTGTAATAGGGATAATATAGATGAGATAAGGAAAGAGACAAAGAAGAAGTACAAAAAAGTGAAGGTAAGCTTTGTACAGCAAGATATGCAATTGGGACCAGCGCATGCTATATACTGTGCAAAAAATCTGTTAAAGGATGATGATTTTTTTGTTTTCAAATTTGCTGATAGTATCCACGAGAAAGAGCTGATAGGAGAGTTGCTAAAGTGTTTTGAAAAAGGTGATTGTGATGGAGCAATAACTTTGAGGCATGTTAAGGACACAAGAAGGTATGGGATAGCAAGGTTGGAAGGTGACAAGGTTGTAGAGGTTATTGAAAAGCCAGAGAAAAATCCTCCTTCTGATCTTGGTCTAGTAGGATTGGCTATTTTAAAGACAAAGGTGTTTTTTGATGGTATTGAAAAAGAGAACTTATATTTAGGAAAGAAAGAACTGCCCCTTCCAGAGTATATACTGCAAGAAGGTGGAAATCTGAATTATTGGGTTTTCAAGGGAAAAAGAGCAGATGTTGGAAAGCCATGGGATATACTTTTTACTAATAAACTCTTGCTCAAAAGATTTGGGAGTAGAAAGGAGAGTAGGAAAATAGCAAGAAGTGCAAAGATTGGAAAGAACTGCTATATCGGGAAAAAAGCAGTGATTGAAAAAAATGTAGTTATTAAAAATTATGCCAGTGTTGAAGGGAAGGTTGGTGAGGGAAGTGTTATTGATGGATCAGTTATTATGGAAAGCAGTGTTATTGGAGCGAATTGTCGGATAAGCTCGAGCGTTATTGGTAAGAATAATATTATTGGTAATGGGTGTAAAACAAAAACCAATGCAACTAAAGTATTCATCAAGGATCATTATGAAGAGCCTCCTGTCAAAAAGTTAGGACTTTTTACTGGGGACAATGTCAGGCTTATGGATGATATCAAATCTGAGGGTGGGAAAATTGTCTATCCTCATAAAACCATCAAGACTGCATTAGATAGGGATTATTTAGTTAGGGCTGTTATTTTTGATGCAGACAATACTCTTTATAACACCAGACAGGTTGCTCCAAAGGCAGATATGGCTGCTATGGATTTTTTTGCTAAACAAGGCAAGCTCAAGCCGAAAGAGCTTTACACATTTTGGAAGGAAACAATTGTGAAACCTCTTCTAACTGAGACAGATCCTCACAAGCGTCATAGAAGATACTCATATGAATTATTAGCTAAAGAGTATAAGCTCAAGAATAGTGAAGCTGCTTTTCAGTGCGCTCTCTCTAATTTGCTTAGACACATTGCACTCTTCCCCAACGTGGGGCAAATATTATCTAAACTTAAAGGATATACTTTAGCCATCATTAGTGAGGATCCAAGCGATGTTTTAATACCCAAGATCAAAAGACTTGGGATTGACAAACATTTCCAGTTAATCTTAACATCAGACAGTGTTGGCAAGATGAAGCCTTGCAAGGAATATATTGATATTGCAATGAAGGCTCTTTGGATGTGTCCTTATGAGTGTGTTTTTATTGGTGATTCATATGAAAAGGATTTGGCAATACCTCAGGAATTAGGTGCTAAAACTATTATCCTTGGTGAAAAAGGAAAAATCAATTATGCAATTAAGGATTTTAAGGAGATATTGGAAATTTTGGAGGAAATGTAGATGTGTGGCATAATTGGTGTAAAGACGAGTAACAATAATGTGGGAGAAATTCTTGTAGATGGTCTTAAGAAACTAGAATATAGAGGATATGATTCAGCAGGACTTGCGGTTATAAAAGAAGGTACTATTCAGGTTAAAAAAGATGTTGGTAGGATAGTAGCAGTCAATAAGAAACTAAAACTTACTAAAGTAACTGGTAATATTGGACTAGGGCATACTAGATGGTCGACTTGTGGTAAAGTGACAAAAGAAAACGCTCATCCCCATACGAGCTGTGATGGGAAAATTGCTGTTGTTCATAACGGAATTATTGAAAATTACCGGATCCTTAAGGAACTTCTTATTAAAAAGGGTCACAAATTCACTTCGCAAACAGATTCTGAGGTTATTGCTCATCTTATTGAAGAGGCATTAAAAAAAGAAAAGAATTTCAAGAAAGCAGCATTAATTGCAATACAACAATTAAAGGGAATGTATGCAATCGTGATAATAAAAAATGATACTGATGAGATGATCGGTGTAAGAAGAGGATCTCCATTACTTGTTGGTATGGGAAAAAATGAGTTCTTTTTAAGCTCTGATGTTAATTCGTTTTTGTCGTATACCAATAAAGTAGTTATCTTAGATGATAATGAGATGGTAAGTATAACTGATAAGGTGGTTATAGAAAACATTGTCGAGAACAGGAAGGTAGATTATCAAGTGCAAAAATTTGATGTAAAAGGGATTAAAGCTGAACTTGGAAAGTATCAGCACTTTATGCTTAAGGAGATTTATGAACAGTCTACAACATTGAAGCATACTTTCACAAAGATAAGCAAGCAATTGAAGAAGTTAAGATTAAAACCTTTTAACAGGGTTGTAACTGTTTGCTGTGGTACTGCGTATTATGCAACTCTTACAGGAAGTTATTTTTTTGAGCGGTTTTTGCGATTGCCTGTGGATGTGCAATATGCATCTGAGTTTCGGTACAGGAATCCTGTTGTGGATGAAAAAACACTAGTGATTGCGGTTTCTCAATCAGGTGAGACTGCAGATACTTTGGAAGCTGTAAGAGAGGCAAAGAAAAAGGGAGCTTTTATAGTTTCAATTTGCAATGTTTCTCATAGCACCTTGGTTCGGGAGTCTGATTTTACTTTGCATACTCAAGCTGGGACTGAGATTGGTGTTGCATCTACTAAAGCATTTACAAGTCAGTTGCTTACGTTACTGCTTTTTGCAATTCACTTTGCTAAGCATCGTCAGGAATTGTCAGCTGATGAAATTAAAGTTTATAATAAGGAGATTAATCAATTGCCTTCACTTGTTGAGAAGGTTTTGAAAAAATATGATGATCTTATGAAGATTGCGGAAAAATACTCTCAGTATCACAACTTTCTGTTTTTGGGAAGGGGTTTTTTATATCCTATTGCACTGGAAGGTGCATTAAAGCTGAAAGAGATTTCCTATATTCATGCTGAAGGACAGTGTGCAGCAGAGCTCAAGCATGGTCCGATTGCGCTTATTGATAAGGATATGCCTTGTGTGTTTTTGGCTCTCAAGGATAAGCTTTATGATAAAGTGTTAATCAATATGGAAGAGGTTAGATTGAGAGGTGGCAAGATTATTGCTATTGCTACTGAGGGAGATAAAGACATAAAGAAACTAGCAGATGATGTTATCTACTTGCCTAAGGTATCAGATGAGGTAAGTCCGATTGTGGCGATACTACCTCTTCAAATACTTGCTTATCAGATTGCTCTGCGTCGTGGTTGCGATATTGATAAGCCAAGGAATCTAGCAAAGGTGGTGACTGTAGAATGAAAGCCAGGAAAGCAACTAAAAAGGATGCAGCAGGAGTTGCAAAGGTATTGATTGATGCTTATAATATTGATACCCTCAAAGAGGGGAAAGAGGCTTTCTTGACCTGGTTGGATGAGAATCAGGAGTTCATTGTTGTTGAGGACGCAGGAGAGATTGCAGGGATTGCATCATGGACTATACATGATCTGCCAAAACATGAGTTAGCTGAGTTGAATAAGATTGCTGTTTTGAAAAAGTTTAAGGGAAAAGGTCATGCTAGGACTTTATTTGAAGAGATTGTTAAGGAGATTAAGAAGT
>Ga0187833_10004936_pt1 | contig 12822 bp, 15 predicted proteins | sample ETNtaG_37_FD_167968 | JGI IMG/M metagenome (GOLD analysis project Ga0187833, IMG submission 167968) | Marine microbial and viral communities from oxygen minimum zone, Eastern Pacific Ocean - ETNP2014_SV_400_PacBio MetaG (Illumina Assembly) | ecosystem: Environmental > Aquatic > Marine > Hypoxic... | reverse complement strand
GTCCATGCTGTCGTTGGCCACCGTGTTTCCTCCTTCACCATGTTTTTGTCTCCTGGTGAGGATGGCACGGTGGCCATTTATTCTTCTAGGCCATCTCTTCTCTTACACCACTTCCTGGGACTCTACTTCGCTCAATTTCAGTCGTGGCCGGTGCGTCGGATTCTTGCTGGTCGTGGTGGTCGCCTTCGTAGCAGCCTGCGGAACAGTCGCCATCGAGGATCGCCAGACGACCGGCGCAGATGCGATTCAGCGCCCGACACCGACGCCTCAATCCACTGCGATTCCGGCCGCGGCTCCTGTGCCATCTGAACTTTCTTCGGCACGGCGATCATCGGCAGCGCCAGTCTCGCAGCAGCAGCGCAGATCTCCGTTCGTGCCTCTGGACGATCCCGAATTTCTGAGCGTTCAAGAAGCAACCTACTTAGGCGACGAGAACTTGGTGCTGGGATTGGACGTGGACGGCAAAGCCCGCGCCTACCCCGTTGGCATGGTCTACTACCACCACGTGGTCAACGACACGGTTGCGGGTCGACCGATACTCATCACGTATTGAATCAAGTGCAGCTCGGGGGTCGGGTACGACCCCGTGGTCCGAGGCAGCGCCCTCACCTTCGATGTTTTCGGATTGAACCAGGCGGTCCTGTCCATGCGAGACCACGAGACCGGCTCTGTCTGGACTCAGCTCGACGGCAAAGCGACCGACGGGGCTTTGAAGGGCGAGAGGCTCGAGATGATTCCAATGCCTCAAATGACATGGGGCGAATGGAAGAGTGCACACCCTGACACGCTTGTGCTCTCGCCCAACACGCCATTTAGCGACCGCTACGGAGCCGTCCGAATCGGCACGTTCAATCCCGGCGAGGCAATCTACGGCGACGACTGGCTCGATGCCAACGCCCTGGTTGTCGGCGTCGAGGTGGACGGCGAATTCAAAGGCTATCCGATAGCGGAATTCGCTCGGAGCGGAGGCGCGGTCAACGATGTCCTCGCGGGCCAACCGGTTCTCATCATCTACGACGAAGCTTCACAAACAGGCATGGCACACTCCAGTTTGGTCGACGGCTCTGCTCTTGAATTCGACGAATCGAATCACGACGGTTTCTCTGTAACCGACCGCCAAACCGGCTCCACATGGGACGCTCAAGGCAGAGCAACGGCTGGCGAACTCAACGGACGCACGTTGGAGTTCGTGCCGTCGTTCATCTCCGAGTGGTACGGCTGGTCCGCATACCATCCAGACACGACGCTGCACGCCGCGGAACGCTGACTCGTTTCACAAAACCTGGGCCCGCGAAGTAGAATGCTCGATACACATCCTTGGAGGGGCCGAACCGGGCATGTCAGTATTCACGGTCCAGCACACCGACGGCGATGCTCGCACGGGAGTGTTGGCGACGGCGCATGGGGATGTAGCGACGCCGGCGTTCATGCCGGTGGCGACCCAGGGATCGGTCAAGTCGCTGGATCCCGCCGATTTGCGAGCCGTCGATGCGCGAATCGTCCTCGGGAACACGTACCATCTTTACCTGCGTCCGGGTGTCGATATCGTCGAGCTCCATGGCGGATTGCACCGGTTCATGGCCTGGGACGGCCCGATTCTGACCGACAGCGGGGGCTTCCAGGGCTTCAGCCTCGAACACCTCCGGAAGATCGACGAAGACGGAATTCTGTTCAAATCCCACGTCGACGGCAGCATGCACAAGCTGACGCCTGAGAGCGCCATCGAGCACCAGCAGAGGCTCGGAGCGGACGTCATCATGCCGCTCGACGTTTGCGTCGCGGCGGACGCCGACAAGGAAGCGGTGGAAGCGGCGGTCGAACAGACCAATCGGTGGGCCGAGCGTTGCAAAGAAGCTCACACGCGGAAGGACCAACTCCTGTTCGGCATCGTCCAGGGTGGGCTGTTCCCTGGCCTCAGGCAACGTTCGGCCGAGTTCTTGACGTCGTTGGGATTCCCTGGCTATTCGATCGGCGGCCTCAGCGTCGGTGAGTCGAAAGAGGCTATGTACGAAGGAACCGGCGCCGCGGTCTCGCTTCTGCCTGTCGATGCGCCTCGATACCTGATGGGCGTTGGCTCTCCCGAAGATCTGGTCGAGTGCGTCGCCAGAGGCATCGACATGTTCGACTGCGTGCTGCCGACGCGCATAGCCCGCAACGGCGCGTTGTTCTCACGAGACGGACGCATCAACATCGTAAGCGCGCCGCATCGAAGGCGCGACGAGCCGTTGGAAGCGGGGTGCGACTGCTACACCTGCCAAACCTTCTCGGCGGCATACGTGCACCACATGTTCAAATCCGGTGAACTGCTAGCGTACAGGTTGGCGTCGATCCATAACCTGAGGTTCATTCTCAGGTTGATGGACGAGATGCGCGTGGCTATCGCGGCGGGCACGTTCGAGGAGTACCGGACAGCGTTCCACGACCGATTCGTACCGCCCGATCAACGAGCGCGGCACGAACAGAAGACGAAGTGGTTGCAATCCCAGGGAAGGCCGGGCGTCTAGCCCCCGGCGACAGCTGGGACGATACTGATCTCGTCGCCTTCTTTGGCCGGCGAGTTGATGCCGTCCAAGAAACGAACGTCTTCGCCGTTGACGTAGATGTTCACGAAGTTGCGAAGCTGCCCTTGCTCGTCGCAGAGTCGCTCCCTAATCCCAGGGTGCTGACTTTCGAGCGAGTTGATGATCTCGTTGATCGTCGCGCCTTCGACCGTTACCTTGTCCTGGCCGTTGGTCACGCGACGGAGAGGCGTCGGAATCCTCACCGTAGTACTCATATCCAAACCCTCCACAGCACATGAATTCCAGCAGGGATCTCCCCTGCCGCTTATTTGATGTCGCGATCGACCGCCGGATTCAGCCCTCGATAACGTCGCCGCTCACGGGGTCGATCCTGACACCCGTCTCGGCGACCCACTCGAGGCCGTTGGCGATTTCGTCCTCCGACCCTTCCAGCTCCAGCACCACCCAGCCCATGTCATCGCGCACGTCCGCTCGGCGAATGTTGGTCACCAGCTTGAACCGGTGACCGAGCTCGTAGATCACGGGGTCGGTGATTTGGTTGGTTGGGAACGTAAATTTGACTCGTCTTTTGACCATGGCACGCCGTCCTTTGCCGTATTGACGCGGAGCTACCGCTCCGCCATAGCCTCTTCGAACGCGTCGTAGCTCGGGGAGATGTGAACGGGCTTGATTGCGCTCGCCACCACTTCCTGTGTTTTCAGACCGTTGCCGGTTATGTACGCTACGGTAAGCTCGTCGGGTTTGATGAGGCCGTTTTTGACCAGTCGTTTCAACCCGGATATCACAACGCCGCCGGCGGTTTCGGTGAATATTCCCTCGGTCTCTGCGAGCAACTGGATGCCGCTAACGATCTCGTCCTCCATAGTCCTGACGGCGGAACCGCCCGAATTGGCGATCGTCCGCAGCGCGTACGGGCCATCCGCTGGGTTCCCGATGGCCAGAGACTTGGCCAACGTGTTGGGCCGTACGGGCCGCACCTCGGTCTCGCCGAGATTGTACGCCTCGACGATGGGTGAGCAACCCTCGGCCTGTGCAATGTGCATCTTGGTCGAAATCGGGTCGATGAGATCAGCCGCGACCATCTCGTTCAGGCCCTTGTATATCTTCGTGAACAGGGCGCCCGATGCGCCGGGCACGACGCAATGTTGCGGGGCGGTCCAGCCAAGTTGCTCGGCCACTTCGTAACCCAGAGTCTTGCTGCCTTCGGCGTAGAACGGCCGCATGTTGACATTGACGAACGCCCAGCGATGGTTGTCGGCCAGCTCGGAGCACAATCGGTTGACCTGGTCGTAGGTCCCGTCTACCGCGATCAGCGTGGCGCCGTAGATCCCGGCGCCGACGATCTTGCCTTGCTCAAGGTCCGCGGGAAAGAACACCATCGTGTTCATGCCCGCCTTCGCGCCGTGAGCGGCGACCGCGCCCATCAGGTTGCCGGTCGATGCGCACGCCAGCGTCTCGAATTCGAACTCGAGCGCCTTGGCCGATGCGACTGACACGACTCGATCCTTAAACGAAAACGTCGGGTTGACGCTGTCGTTCTTGATGTACAGGTTCTCGAGGCCAAGCCTTCGCCCAAGGTTTTCAGCCTTGATCAATGGGGTGAAGCCGGTGCCCATGTCCAGCGCAAGCTCGGAGTCGACGGGCAAGAAGTCGTGGTACCGCCACATTGTGTTCGGACCTTGAGTTATGCTCTCACGGCTTACGGCCTCGTGGATAGCTTCGTAGTCGTACTCGACTTCGAGCGGTCCGAAGCAGAAGTCGCAAGCGTTCAAGGGCTCGACTGGGTACTCTCTTTCGCACCCTCGGCAGCGCAGACACTTGACGTGGGACAACTCTTGAGCCTCCAAGACCACGGTTTCCCAGACGGAGCGAACCGTTGTCGTTCGATTAGGGTCAGTGACGAATAAACAAAAACCCTCAGCGATCGCGCGGATGAATGCCGAGGGTACACAGCCACGGACTCTGGACAGGCAGGGATTTTGGCAAAAGCATCGTAGCAACGCCCAAGCTTCATTGTCAAGAATACAGGCACGCGCCAGCCCGGAATGGGACTCATCTAACTGAGCGCAGATTGACTGCTTTCGACGGCAGTGATAACGTTCGCGCATTGTCGGCAATCCGCGCCACCCGAGACTGGCCCTGGGCGGCCGACAACATTGGCTCAACGCAAAGACATGACTGAGGTTGGGGAGTCAGAACATGCCGATATACATGGACACGCACAAAAACGTCGACGGCCTCACCGCCGAAGCGGTCGCCGGAGCTCACGCCCGCGACGTTGAAGTCCAGGGAAAATACGACGTCAACTATCTTCGTTACTGGTTCAACCAGAACGAGGGCACCGTGTTTTGCCTCGTCGACGCACCCAGCAAAGAGGCCGCTGAAGCGGTGCACCGCGAAGCGCACGGACTCATCGCCGACGAGATCACCGAGGTGTCCGAGGGACAATAACCTCGGTCCGGGCTCGGTCGTGCCCGCGATCCTTGGACCTCATCCAGATCCAGTGGTATGGTCTTTGTCTTGATTACCGAAGACGTCATCACCTACCTCGGACAGAGCAAAGTGGGCGTCATTGCCACGCTCAGGCGGGACGGCAGCCCGCACGCAGTACCCCGTTTGGCATCGGTTCGACGGGGAATCGATCCTCGTCTGGACCGAGAAGCACAGGGCGTGGGTCAATAACGTCAATCGCGATGGCCGGGTTGCGTTCTCGGTCCAAGACGACTCGCCGCCATTCGCCGCGCTGGTGATGCGGGGAACGGCTACCGCGACCGATCGACTGGACGATTCCGGTTTGGAGGCCGCCAAGGACATTAGCCGCCGCTACCTGAGCGAAGACGAGGTGGACGGCTACGTCGAATCCTACTGGCCGGAACTGCACACCTTCGTACGAATCGTCCCGGAAACGATCACTCTTTGGCGGCGCGGACACTGACGTTCGGCGCTCACGCCTAGCTCGGGCCAACCCTCGATAGGAACTCCGGTTTGCCCCGGATGCCAAGGTTCAACCGGTACAACCCGCCTGCGCCCGGACCGTCTTCTTCGCGAATGTCGCCGCCTGCTGTCGTCACGTACATGTCCGTCAGATCGGGTCCGCCGAAGGCAACCGCCGAGACCTTTTTCGCCGGAATCGGCACACGCGCGATCTGTTCGCCGCTGGGCGAATAGCGATAGAGCGCTGACCCGTCCCACCGAGCCGACCAGACGCAACCCTCGGCGTCTACGGTCATCCCGTCGGGCCCGCCCTCGCCTTCGGGCGTCTCGACGAATACACGTTGATTCGTGATCTCGCCGGTGTCCATCTCGTAGTCGAAGATGTAGATCTTCCTCTCGAAGGTGTCTGTGAAGTACATCTGCTTCAGGTCGGGCGTGAAACCGAGACCGTTGCACAGGCCGACACCCTCGAGCACCGTGGTCAGCGTGCCGTCCGTGTCGAGTCGATACAGCGTAGCCGATTGAGTGTCGGTGGGCATTGTTCCGCAGAAAACCCGGCCCGCGGGGTCGGCGATGACGTCGTTGAATCGGTTGTCGAGTTGATCGGGGAGCTCGTCCGCCAGAAACTCGACGGCGCCGTCGCGCAAGACGGCGATCGAGCATCGATCCATGAATAGCAGCAGCGAGCCGTCTCGCTGGATCGTGAACCCGCCGACTTGCCTGCCGTCGTAGAACTGTTCGTGGATGCGTGTCTGGGGATTGAGCCGAAACAGCCGTCCCTGCGGTATGTCGCCCCAGTACAACCGCCCTTCTATCGGATTCCATAGCGGCCCTTCGCCCGTGTGGCACCGATAATCGGCCATCAATTCTGCTGCCATGTCGACCCCCAATCGATTTTCATCAAACATATCGGGTTATGCATCTTCGTCACACTGCATCGTTCAAGTTATACGAGGGTCCGCGCGAGTTGCAAACCACCGCGCTGCCTTGATTGACATCCAAACGACCCGCGCCTAGAATGCAGGCACTCAACCGTGCCGCATGCGACCGCACTTGGCTAGCGATCAAAGCTGTCGAAACGGAGGGCGCCTATGTCTACAAAGGCCTACGTTCTGATTGAAACGGCGGTTGGCAAATCCGCTGAGGTGACCCAGGCCCTCAAAGATTTGTCCAGCACCGAAATCGTCGATGCGGTCACCGGACCCTACGACATCATCGCGGTCGTCGCCGCGGAGGACCTGATCGCAGTCGGTGAAACCATCACCAAAGAAATCCACATGATCCCCGGCATCGCGCGCACCATCACGTGCCTATCGGTGGGCGGCTAGTCGGACGGCCCGCAGCCACAGGCGCCGAATCTATAACGCCTTCACCGTCGATAGTTCAAGCTGGTCGACTTGGCGGGCCAGTTCTCGATACGTGAGGTCATCCGGCCTCATGCCAGGATGGCGGACGTTGGCAGCCTTGAACACCCCTCGTAGCCGCAGCACCTCTTTCGTCAGGTAGATTGCGATCCCCTGGCCCTGTCCCAAAGTCTGAAGCAGCGGGATGTACCGCTCGAACTCGCGCGTGGCTTCACCGTCTCTGCCGTCCTGATACAGATCCCAGACCGCGCGGAACACCTCGGGTATCGCGGCCGCGGGCATCGTCCCCACAGACCCGCGACGCAACTCCTCCACGAAGAAGTTGCCGCCTGCCCCGCCGAAGATGACCAGGTCGTCGCCGGCCAACTCCTTCGCCTGAGCAACTCTGGGCGCGGTCGGTGAGACCTCGACCTTCGCGTAACAGGCGTTCTCCGATTCGCGTGCGATCTGCACCGCCAGCGGCGGGGGCACGGGTCCAGAGCTGATGTCCTGGATGAAAATCGGAATTTCGATCGCGTCGGAGATTTGTCGGAAATATTCTCTGATCGAAACTGGCGCCGCCCCGGCCGGAGGAACTGCCATGACCGCGTCCGCGCCGAGTTCCTGGGCGTTCCAGCTATACTGGATCGCCAGATCCGTTCCAGGGCCGCCCGTATTGATGACGACCTTGACGCGTCCTCTCGCCTGGTCCACCACCGCGGTCGTCGCGAGATCGCGCTCCGACTCCGAGAGCTTGTACACCTCGCTGGCCATCGCCACGCCGACGCCGTGGACGCCGGCGTCGACAAGATATTCGACCTCTCGTTGCAAATCCTCGACATCGATACGCGAGTCGTCGTCGAAAGGCATCGCTAGAATCGGATAGACGCCTCGCATCGTGCGGTCTACCATCGGATTTCCTCCCTCAAACAGCATGTGAACGTCGGCCATAATCGCCGACGCCCGTAGTCTAGAAGTGGTCGGATGCCCTGTCAAGAACGGCCATGGGGATGCGTCGGCGCCAGTGAAGCCGTCGAAAACGAAAAACGCCGGAACGGTCAAGGTGAGCCGTTCCGGCGAATTGGACTTGGGTTGGCGCTTCTATGCAGCGAAGGTCTCGGACAGATCGCCGTTGACCGTGACCGTGTACGTCTCGCCGGCGACGAATCCGTCTCCCAGAGGGATTTCAGTCTCGACGATCGGCAGATCGGCCGTGCAAGGCATCATTCCGGTAACCTCGTAGTGAGTGACCGTCACGTCGACCGCGCCGTTGTATGGCCGAGAAACGCTGTATCCGTTGAACCACGAGCAACTGCTGCCTTTCGGAAGCTGGGAGACAACGTTCAACGTGTACGCGCCCGACTCGGTTTGGGGTGCAACGACTTCGATGTGCTCAACCGGCGAGTCGGCAATGACTGCTTCCGGTCCTTCGAGGTCGCGTGCGGTGAAGGATGTGATCGCGGCGCCGTTGACGGTGACGCGGTACGCTTGATTAGGCGCGAAGTCGGTCCCGAGCGGAATCTCAGTCGACACGACTGGCAGATCCGCGGTGCAGGGCATCATCTCAGTCACCTCGAAGTGGGTGACCGTCACGTCGATGACTCCCGCGTAGGGACGCGCAACATCGTATCCGTTGAACCACGAGCAACTGCTGCCTTTCGGAAGCCGAGAGACGACCTGCAGGATGTACGCGGTTGGGTCCGACTCGGAGACTACAACATCCACGCGCTCGATTGGCGAGTCCGCCATCGCGGTCTTGGGGCCTTCGTCTTGGGCCGTGAATGCATTCGTCACGTTTCCGTTTACCGACACCATGTACGTCTCGCCAGCCGTGAAGTCGCTGCCGAGCTCGACTTCGCCTTCGTGGATGCCGTACATCATCGTGCAGGGCAATGGCTCCGTCGGGGCAAAGTTGGTGACGGCGACGTCGATGTGGGCGCCTTCGCAAGCTACGGAGTAGTCTCCGAATTTGACGCATCCGCCCGGTAGACCGGAAACGATGTGCAGCGTGTATTCGCGCGGGTTCGAATCGGAAGTCGTCAACTCGACGCTTTCTATCGGAGCCCGCGTCTCGGTCATGGCTGGTATGACTGGATCGGGGGGTTGCGCTGGCGAGGTCGCGACCTTGGTCAGCACCATGTCGACGTTTGTCGGCCCGCCGCGAGTGATCACGCTGTACCGGGTGTCGTTGATGAACGCTAGCTTTCCGCTTTGCGTGATCCTGGCCTGGACCGCGTAGCTGAACCTGTCATCGATTTCCGCTGGGTTGTATTCGATCTCGAACGCGATCGGAACCTGACCGGGGCTCACGATGATCTGCTCTCCGATAGTAATGGCCGGAGCATCCATCCTTGAAACGTCAATCAGCTTGATTTCGACGACTGAATCGGGTGTCAGCGCGATGCGTTCCCGATAAGCGACCGTACCGGTGATTGTCGCGATCGCTGGCGCTTCTATCTCTACAGGCGCCGCCGGACCGACGGGAGCCACTGGGTTGGACGGTTGTGCCGGCATAACCGGAGCGATGGGCTCGACGAGCGCTGCCGGGATTGCCGGAGCTATGGGCTTGATGGACACAATCGATTCTGCGGGAACCGCTGGTTGGCTGGGCGCCGCGGGTATTGCCGTCGCGGGCGGTTGTGCTGGCGCCGGGCTTGCGGGAGCGCTTGAACAGGCGATCATCGCCCCAGCTACCAAACTCAATGCTAGTGTCGCTACGATCCTGGGTGTCATGTCAATTTCTCCTCTGCTTTGATTTGTGATTTCTATAACTTATGACGTACGACGTCACAGTTTTGTTCCACAAACCAAACAGGGAACGAAAAACTCGAAACGAGCGGGGGCGCCAAAAAGGGGAGTGTCGTCGGCCAATTGAATCTGGAGTCTACGCTACGTTCAGCCTGCCGGTTTAGGCTTCCAACACGTGCAGGGTCTCGATAGAGGCGTCGGGCGAAACTAGCGCCACGTAGTCCCTGATTTGCTCCAGGTGAGCTGTGATCTGCTCGGTCGATATGCCTTCGGGGCCGTAGATCGTAAACAGCACGTCCGTGGTGTCTCCTGAGATCGGCGTTCGTTTGTCGGGACCGTAGATGATGCTGGACATGACCCCATCGGTGTCGGCGATGAACATGTCGCCTTCCGTCAGGGTTTGCTCTTTGCCGTTCAGCATCGTGTAGGACTCGTCGCCGGCGGCCACGCCGACGACGACGGGCTCGCGAATAGAAGCGAGGTCGTGACCCGCCGTCAGGAGCTGGTTGTCGAGCTCCGCCGCGAACATCGCGCTGACCAACGCCGACGGTCTGGGCATATTTCGACCCTTGACCGTGACCGACTCCAATTGTCCCTGGACGTGATAGGTCTTCTTGAATCGCCGGTAGTATGCTGTGTATGCTTGGACGGTCGGCAGGGTGCGGATCACAGGCCTGCCTCCTTCCGAATACCGTCGGCGTAGATCGGTCTCGACATCGGCCATCCGACTATCCAGATCGGGGTGGTTCTTCGGGTTCGACACCCCGTGGATTGCCAGCACGCCAATCGACGCCCCGGGATAAGCTCGTCGCCAGGCATCTGTTGCAGTCAACATGGTGCACCTCCGTGGTTACATCGATCTGTTGCCGATCACAGCGAAGCGGATTCAGAGTATCACACGCGGCCCGGCGCCCTGTTGGCGGGATCGCCGTAAATCAAGGCTTCGTGACCAGCCTGGATATCGTCTTGTCGAAAGAGAGAATGTAGAGCTCTCCGGCTGGATCCTCCGCGAACGACGAAATTTCGAGGACCGTGTCGGCGAGTTCGGTCTGGGTCACAACCGAATCTTCGCCACTCGTAAGCGCCCAAATCTTCCCGGAACAAAAGTCGCCGTAGACGTACGCTCCGTAAAGCTCGGGAAGCCGTGTCCCTCGATAGACGTATCCGCCTGTGATCGAACACCCGTCGTCGCGGCCGTACGCGCCGACTGGGAGTTCTAGGCCGGCCGTGTCGCACGGTCCTTGGGGTCGCGGATAGCAATCGCTCTCCTCCATCGCGTTCAAGCCGTAGTTCATACCCGGCTTGATCACGTCGATCTCCTCGAGCCGGTTCTGACCGACATCGCCCGCCCAAAGGTCGCCGGTCAGCCGATCGAACGTGAATCGCCATGGGTTCCGCAGCCCGTACGCTCAAATCTCGCCTCGGGCGTTGCTCAATTCGATGAATGGGTTGTCGCCCGGTATCGTGTACGAACCGGTCGAGTCCAGGCTTGCGACATCGAAACGAAGGATCGTGCCCAGATGCGTTGCCGGATCCTGGCCGTTCCCGCGGGGGTCGCCTCGGCTTCCGGCGTCGCCCAATCCCAGGTACAGGTACCCGTCGGGTCCGAAGAGCACCTGCCCGCCGTTGTGGTTCTGGTATGGCTGATCGACCTCCAAAACCACGAGCTCGCTGTCGGGGTCCGCACTGAGGCCGTCTGGTTCAACAGTGAACCGAGACAGCACGCCCCGATTGGGGTCGGACGCGTTGTAGTACACGAAAAGATATCCGGTTCGCTGAAAGTCCGGATCCAGGGCCAGTCCCAACAACCCCTCCTCGTTGCCTCGGTCCTTGACGCGATCCCTGATATCGAGTAACTCCGTGGCTTCGCTGTTTTCATCGCTGGCGTCGAAGCTCATGATTTGGCCAGGTTGGAGTACAAGGAACGCCGTGCCGGACACGTCGTCTGCGAAAGCCAAAGCGATCATGCGGCTGTAAGAGATCTTGGGGTAAGCATGCTCGACTCGAAACGCGCCTGCCAGCACACGTTGAACGGGGATCGGAACGGGAGTTGGCGTCGCCGTTGGCGTAGGCACAGTCACCGTCAAAGCGGCGGGTGTCGGTCGAACCTCAGGAGTAATCGGAGTGGCGCGGGCCGGGGTTGGCGATGATGGTGGCGCCTGCGTAATCGCCGTGGGCGCGGTTGGCGGTGATGCCGGTGTTCGGTCGCCGCCGCCACCGCACGACATCGCAGCCAATGCAGCCACGGCGACGATCAATAGATTTCGCAACCCGAGATTATACGCGAGTCACGCGATTCGGCGGCGGTGGCGTAGACGATGCGACGCGACGTCTGTTATCGGATCCTGCCGGGGCAGCAGGCAGACGTCGCGTCAGTTTGGGGGGGAAACTTGTATTGTAGCCGACCCCTGATCTCTCGATCTCAGAGGCGTCGGTGAACTCGGCCCACGGGTCGAGTTCATTTTTCCTTAGCTCATGTTCCCATAGCGCTGAGATGCCATGCGCTTGTAGTCGCTCCTGGCCTCGTCGATCGTGGGGCCGAATTGGCCGGTCTCCTGGCGAACCCGGTTCAAATAGGCCTCGAACCCGGTGGAGATGGTGCCGTGCCTGAATACGTGGGTGATCTTGTTAAACATTGTGATCTTTCTCCTTCTTTTGCGGATCACCAACTGCGTTAGTGATTCATGTATTACTCTTCTAGTATCAGACATGTCAGTCATGCCTGCAAGGGATACTTCATGATTTACTTCATTCGATTACGTGATAATGGAGGCGGCCGGCATGGAACTCAGAGAGTTACGCAGTTTTTGTACAGCCGCCAGAGTGCGCAGCATCTCGAGGGCCTCGGAGATTCTTGGCATGGGGCAGCCGACGGTCACCACGCACATCAAGAAGCTCGAGGCTGAGCTCGGTGCCACGTTGTTCGACAGGTTCAAGCGTCCCATCCAGCTCACGTCGGTCGGCAAGACGCTGGCCGAGGTCGCGACTCCGCTCGTCGAGGGCATCGACGCGCTGGCCCAGACGGCTTCCGAAGCAGAGGAACGCGGACCAGTCGTGGTCGCCTCCACGCCAGACATCATTCCCCACACCCTTCTTCGAGTCGTGCGGGTGTTCCTGGCCCGCCACCCTCACATCCACCTGCGCATCAACTCGGCCACTCGGCGGGAGGTCGTGCGTCGAGTCGTCATCGGCGATGCCGACATGGGGATCGTCGCGCATGACGACATGGACGACCAACTCGATTTCGAAGGTCTGTTCGTCTACGACCGCGCGCT
>Ga0187833_10004935_pt1 | contig 12822 bp, 13 predicted proteins | sample ETNtaG_37_FD_167968 | JGI IMG/M metagenome (GOLD analysis project Ga0187833, IMG submission 167968) | Marine microbial and viral communities from oxygen minimum zone, Eastern Pacific Ocean - ETNP2014_SV_400_PacBio MetaG (Illumina Assembly) | ecosystem: Environmental > Aquatic > Marine > Hypoxic... | reverse complement strand
TAGACGATACTAAAGTTTGGATTAATCCAAGCATCAGATTGGTTTTTATGATTATTTTACTATGTTTTTTAATAAATATATTTTCGTTATTTATTTACAAAACTGGACTTGGATTTTTAAACAATTGGATAGAAAATTATTATTTCATTGCAATACTTTTTTCTTTACTGTGTTTTGTATTCATTATTAACGGAGCCAATCTTATTGATGGTTTTAACGGTTTGTTAGGCATTCATTTCTTAATAATAAATTCAGTTTTAGTTTATGTAAATTATACGAACAATCATGCCGATTTTAGTTTTTTTTTGATGGCCCAAATTTTAATAATAATTTCTTTCATTATCTTTAATTTTCCAAAATCAAGAATATTCTTGGGAGATGGAGGTTCATATTTATTTGGAGGTTTGATTTCTATGAATGTGATTAATACAAGCAAATTAAATCCAGAAATATCACCATTCTTTTTCTGTGTTATTTTATTTTATCTTTTTTATGAAGTATTTTTTTCTTTTTGCCGTAAAGCACTTAAGAAAAAGTCACCAGTGAAACCTGATAGAAATCATTTACACATGTTGATTTTTGATAAATTACAAAGCTTGAATATAAAAAATCCAAATGCTCTGACAGGATTGGTCATAAATTTAGTATACCTTCTGTTGATTCTTCCAATTTGTTTTAATTTTAATTTATCATATGAAAATGTGCTATTTTCTAGGTATTGGTTTTTCACCTTATTAGTTATTTATACTTTAGTTTATGTAAAATTATATAGATCTAAAAAAAAATAACGTTATTAATGTAGGAGATATGATTGTATGAAAAATTCATCAAACAAAAGTTTTGGCATTTTATTTTTTATAGTTTTTTTGATAATTGGATTGTGGCCCCTATATCATTCCAGTCCAATTAAATTGTGGTCCGTTATTGTTGCGGTCATTTTTTTAATACTGGGATTATTAAATTCTAGAATTTTATCACCTTTCAATAAAGCATGGGTTAAATTTGGAGAACTATTAGGAAAAATTATTGCGCCAATTGTTATGTTTACAGTATTCTTTGTAATTTTAACACCTTTGAGTTTGGTAGTTAGAATATTTAAAAAAGATTTATTAAAAGTGAAATATTCTAAAGAAAAGTCTTATTGGATTAAAAGGGAAAAAAATATAGGTTCAATGAAAAAACAATTCTAATGCTAGATTTTATAAGAGAGTTTTGGGAATTTTTAAAAGTTAGAAAGAAATATTGGTTATTACCAATTATTTACACAATATTTTAAATGACATCAATCTTAGGAATATCCGCTTTCTATCATGATAGTGCAGCAACACTCATTGAAGATGGAAAAATAATTGCAGCTGCTCAAGAAGAAAGATTCTCACGAAAAAAACATGATGCAAGATATCCCAGTCATGCAATAGATTATGTGTTGAAAGAAGGTAAGTGCAAATTAAGCGAGATCGATCACATCGTTTTTTTTGAGAAGCCATTTCTTAAATTTGAGCGTTTATTAGAAACCTATTTAGCTTTTGCGCCTTTAGGTTTTAGGTCTTTTTCTATGTCTATGCCTATATGGTTAAGAGAAAAATTATTTCAAAAAAATTTTATCTTTGATCAATTAAAAAAACACGATAAAAACTTTAAAGATATTAAAAAAATTAATTTTTGCGAACATCATTATAGTCACGCTGCTAGCGCTTTTTATCCTTCACCATTCAAAGAGGCTGTAGTTTTAACTTTGGACGGGGTTGGGGAGTGGGCGACAACAACCGTTGCAGTAGGGAAAAATAATGAATTAAAAATAATTAAAGAAATTCATTTTCCTCATTCTATTGGTCTTCTGTATTCAGCGTTTACTTATTATTTAGGTTTTAAAGTTAATAGCGGAGAATATAAAGTCATGGGTTTAGCTCCTTATGGTGAGCCAAAGTATAAAGATTTGATCCTTAATGAGCTGATAGATCTAAAAAACGACGGCTCATTCAGATTAAATATTAAATATTTTGACTACACAACTGGTTTAAAAATGACAAATAATAAATTTTCTAATTTATTTGGACAACCGAGAAGAAACCCTCAAAAAAATCTTTTAACTCAATTTCACATGGATATAGCGGCATCAATTCAGCATGCTATTGAAGAAATTGTATTAAAATTAACTTCCCATATAGCAAAAGAATATAATTTGAAAAATTTATGCTTAGCAGGAGGTGTGGCATTAAATTGTGTTGTTAATGGTAAAATTTTAAAAAGTAAATTTTTTGACGATATATGGATACAGCCAGCAGCAGGAGATGCAGGCGGATCCCTTGGTGCGGCACTAGCTTTTTGGCACAAGGAACTTAAAAAAAAGAGAAACTCATCATCCAAAGATATGATGATGGGATCCTATCTTGGTCCAAAATATAATCACGATCAAATTGAAAAAGATTTTAAAGGATTAAATTGTAACTATAAAAAATTGGCTGAAAATGATTTAATAGAAACTGTAGCTAAGGAACTTAGTAATAAAAAAACGATTGGCTGGTTTCAAGGGAGAATGGAGTTTGGACCTAGAGCTTTGGGCGCTAGATCAATTCTTGCAGATCCTCGATCAGAAAAAATGCAAAAAGAATTAAATTTAAAAATTAAGTTTAGAGAAAGTTTTAGACCTTTTGCACCTTCTGTTTTGAGAGAAGACGTATTCGAATGGTTTGAATTAAATTATGATAGTCCTTACATGCTTTTAGTGGCAGATGTAAAAAAACAACTGCAAATTCCTATTTCTGAAGAAAATAAAAAATTTTTTGGAATAGATAAATTAAATATTAAAAGATCGTCAATTCCAGCTGTTACCCACGTTGATTATTCCGCAAGGATTCAAACTGTGCACAGCGATACTAATCCAAAGTACTATGCTTTATTGAAAAAATTTAAAGAAATAACTGGTTGCCCAGTTCTTGTTAATACTTCTTTTAATGTGAGGGGGGAGCCTATAGTTTGCAATGTACAAGATGCTTTTAAATGTTTTATGGGAACCAATCTAGATATTTTAGTTTGTGAAAATTTTATTCTTTATAAAAACCAACAAGGCAAAAATTTATTAAAAAATTATCAAAATAAATTTGAATTGGATTAAATTTAAAAAATATTATATAAATCGATGCACAATAATATGTATTTTTATGTCAGATAAAGAATTTACAAAGAAATATTTGGAAGATTTTTCATCACTTATTTTACCCAACAATGAAGTAATCGAAAAAATTATTTCAATTAAAAAACTTTTAACAGAAGTAAAAAAAAATAATTCAAAGGTTATGATTTTTGGAAACGGAGGTAGTGCGGCAATAGCAAGCCACGTAAGTATTGATCTAACAAAGAATGCCGGCATTAGAACAACGAACTATAATGAAGCTGATTTGCTTACTTGTTTTTCAAATGACTATGGATATGAAAGATGGATTGAAAAAACGATTGATTTTTACGGAGATAGTAAAGACGTATTAATATTAATTTCTTCAAGTGGAAAATCAGAAAATATGTTAAACGCATGCAAGGCTGCAAAAAATAAAAAAATATCAAAAATAATCACACTAACCGGTCACGAAAAAAACAATCCATTATCTAAACTTGGTGATATTAATTTATGGATAGATAGTAAAGCTTATAATTTTATAGAGAATACACACCAACTATGGTTATTGACCGTTACTGATTTGATTATTGGAAAAAGAGAATATTTACCTAATTAAAATTTAAGTCTTAAAAATGGAAAAAAAAGATTTAATAAACTTTGAGAAAGAAATAGCAGATTTGTTTAATAATAAAAAAATCAAATCGCCAATACATCTTTACTCAGGAAATGAAGAGTTTTTAATTAATTTTTTTAAAAAAATTAATAAGAACGATTGGATCTTCTGTTCATGGAGATCCCATTACCAGTGTTTGCTCAAGGGGGTTCCAAAGGAAGAATTAAGAAAAGAAATATTGAATGGAAAATCAATTTCACTTTGCTTTCCCAAGTATAAAATTTATTCATCAGCTATTGTAGGAGGTAATTTGCCAACAGCTGTTGGTGTTGCTCTTTCTTTGAAAAGAAAAAAAAGAAATGAAAAAGTTTATTCATTTATAGGCGACATGACTTCCGAAACAGGAATTGCTCATGAATGTATAAAATATAGCAGAAATAATAAACTACCAATTCATTTTGTTATAGAGGACAATGGAAAATCGGTTTGTACAGATACAAGATCAGCTTGGTCTCAAAAAAAATTAACTTACGAAAATGTTTCAGATAAATACGTCACATATTATAAGTATGACTTAAAATATCCTCATGCAGGAGCGGGAAAGAGAGTACAATTTTGAAAAAAAAATATTTTGATGAATTAAAAAAATCAATGAGGTTTTTAGGCTCCCAAAAAAATACAATTTTTATTGGTCAAGCCGTTGAGGTTCCTGGTACCGCTATGTCTAATACTTTAAAAAATATTCCAAAAAACAAACTATTTGAGCTACCAGTTGCAGAAGAAATGCAAATGGGCATAACACTAGGTTTGGCCATGGATGGGAACATTCCTGTAAGTATATTTCCAAGATGGAATTTTTTATTATATGGAATGAATCAATTAATTAATCATCTAGATAAATTTAATGTAATGATGGGGGAAGAAAAAAATATAAAAACTATAATACGAACAGGGATTGGTTCTCAAAGACCCCTTCATCCTCAACACCAACATATTGGTGACTTTACTGAGTCAATAAAAAAAATGTGTACAACTATTGAGGTAATAAAATTAAGTGAACCAGATGAAATTTTTCCTGCATACGAAAAAGCATTCAAAAGACAAGACGGAAAAAATACAATACTGGTAGAATATGGTGACTTTTACAATGAAAAATAAACCAAGATGATAATAACAAAAACACCATATAGAATTTCTTTTTTCGGTGGCGGAAGTGATTATCCTATTTGGTATAATAAATATGGCGGTTTAGTTCTTTCGACAACTATCGATAAATATATATATATTTCATGCAGGTTTTTGCCAAAATTTTTTAAACACAAATATCGAATAGTTTGGTCAAAAATTGAAAATGTAAAAAAAATAGATCAGATACAACATGAAGCAGTAAAAAAACTATTACAGCATTTAAATATTAGCGAAGGTTTGGAAATACATTACGACGGAGATTTACCAGCTAGAAGCGGAATGGGATCTAGTTCTTGTTTTGCTGTAGGATTAACAAAGGCATTATACAAGATGAAAAACAAGGAACTTTCCAAACCTGAACTTGCAAAAAAAACCATATATTTTGAACAAAAAGTTATGAAAGAAGTTGTTGGATCTCAAGATCAAACCGTCGCTTCACATGGAGGTTTTAATAAAATAATTTTTAGTAAAAATAAAATTAAGGTAAACAAAATATCATCTAAGAGAAATATTGGAAAATTGAATAAAAATTTAATCTTGATTTATACAGGTATTAATAGGACAGCACATAAAATAGCAAAGAATTATGTTAAAAAATTAACTACAATTAAAAAAAATCATATAGAAAAAATTTTAAGCTATGTGGATGAAGGTGAAAAAATTTTAAATTCAGGAGACATCGATGATTTTGGAAGGTTGTTACATAGATCTTGGTTAGAAAAAAAAAGCTTAAGTAAACTCATTACCAATAGCAAAATTGACGATTTGTACGACGAAGCCACTAGACATGGAGCTTTAGGTGGCAAATTGTTGGGAGCAGGTGGTGGAGGCTTTTTACTTATGTATATGAAGAGAAAAAATAGAATGAAATTTTTTAAAAAAAATAAAAAAATTATCAACGTTCCTTTCAATTTTACTAATGAAGGAAGTCAAATTATATTTAACAACATATGAAGTTTTACCACCCTTTAATGACGAATAACTTTATGCGTTCTGATATGAACGCTATAAATAAAATTATCAAAAAAAAAGATTTAGTTCTTACTCAGTCAAATAAAGTTAAAGAGTTTGAAAAAAAATGGTCAAAGTGGCTCGGCGTTAAATACTCAACTTTTGTAAACTCAGGTTCTTCTGCCAATTTTATAACTTTGTCAATACTTAAAATTTTCAACAAAAATAAAAAAAAGAACGAAATTATCGTACCCACTTTAACATGGGCTTCAGATATTAGTTCTGTGATTATGAATGGATTTAAACCTGTTTTTGTCGATATTAATTTTGAGAACCTTTCAATGAACGTTGATCAAGTGTTGAGAAAAGTATCTAAAAAAACTTTGGCTGTTTTTATGACCCACGCACAAGGTTTTAATGGACTTAATGAGAAATTAATAAAAAATTTAAAAAGAAAAAAAATTCATTTAATAGAAGATGTATGTGAAAGTCATGGAGCAAAATTTACTAACAAAAAACTTGGAACTTTTGGATTAATTTCCAATTTTTCTTTTTATTACGCTCATCACTTAACAACAATAGAAGGGGGCATGATATGTACGAATAATAAAAGAGTATATGAATTATCAAAGATTCTTAGATCTCACGGCATGTTAAGGGAGTCAGAAAATAAATCTTTTGAAAACAAGATAAAAAATAAATATAGAAATTTGTCACCTCAGTTCATTTTTTTATATCCAACTCTTAACTTTAGGAATACCGAAATTGGAGCCGCTATAGGTTTAAATCAGCTAAAACAATTAAATAGAAACAATTCTATAAGATCTAAAAATTTTAAGCTCTTTTTAAAGTTAATAGACGGAAAAAAATATTGGAAAAATTTTGATATTGAAGGTAATAGTAATTACGCTTTTCCTATAATTCTTAGGACTAAAAATATAAAAAAAAGAGATTTATTTGAAAAAAAACTTAAAGAAAAAGGTATAGAATTTAGGAGAGGTAATGCCGGAGGTGGCAACCAGTTAAGACAGCCTTATTTAAAAAAATTTTCTAAAAGTTTAAATTTAAGAAAATATAAGAATGTAGATCATATACACTTCTTTGGGTATTACATTGGAAATTATCCTGCTCTCAAGAAAACTAAAATAATAGCAATTGTTAATATATTGAATAATATAATAATTTAATTTATGGGAATAAATAAAAATATTGACTGTGTTTTTTTGATACCGTCAAATTCTAAAAAATCTTACCAAAAATTATCAGAAATTTACTCCGCAATTGAACCTCCTACTTGGGCATTATTATTGGCTCAATCTGTAAGATCTGTTAATTTTAATGTGAAAATAATAGATGCTGGTGCTGAAAATCTTACAGCAAAACAAATCTTTGAAAGAATTAAAAATATATCTCCAAAATTAATTTGTCTCGTTGTGTATGGACAGAATGTAAATGCAGGTACCACAAACATGAGCGGAGCTACTTATATTGCCAATTATTTAAAAGAAAATAAAATTAATTCTTCTATTTCAATAATTGGTTCTCATGTACAAGCTTTGCCAACAGAAACTTTAAAAAAAGAAAAGAGTATAGATTTTCTTTTTACTAATGAGGGTGTCTACGCTTTAAGAAATATTTTAAAATTGCAAGAATATACACCATCAAATTTAAAAAAAATAAAAGGTATTGCTTTTCGCGATGGTGAAAATATTTTAATTAATCTACCAGAAAAAATTGTTCTTACAGAAAGAATGGATGTGGATTTACCAGGTTATGCATGGGATCTCCTTCCTTATAAAAAAACTCCTTTAGACTTATATAGAGCTCCAATGTGGCATGCAGAATATGATTTTGATAAAAGAAGTCCATACGCAAGTATTCAAACCAGTTTAGGATGCGTTTTTAAATGTAATTTTTGCATGATTAATATTATCAACAGAAACAATACAGATGAAATTGGAGTTGCTTCAGATTTTAGCGGTATGCGTTTTTGGTCACCGGAATTTGTTATCAAAGAGTTTGATAAATTAATTTCCATGGGCATTCGGACAATAAGAATAGTTGACGAGATGTTTTTGTTAAATCCAAAATATTACATACCTTTATGTGAAAAATTAGCTGAAAGGAATCAAGATGATTCTTTAAGAATATGGAGTTATAGCAGAATTGATACGGTAAAAAGACATGAAATTTTAAAACTGGTTAGAAAAGCCGGTATAAAATGGTTAGCTCTTGGAATAGAAAGCGGAAACAAGTCGATCCGTTTGGAAGTAGCAAAAGGAAAATTCGAAGATGTTAACGTTCAAGAAGCGGTTAAAAAGGTTCAGGCCGCAGACATAAATGTTATGGCAAATTATATATATGGATTGCCAGGGGACACCAATGACACCATTAAGAAAACTCTTGAATTAAGCTTAAAACTTTGCACAGAAGGCTGGAACACATATGCTGCGATGGCTTTACCAGGCAGTCAATTATACAAGAAAGCTGTTGAAGAAGGAATCAAACTACCCAATACTTACGAAGGATATTCTTTTCATTCTTTTGAGACCATGCCTCTACCGACAGAAACTTTATCTTCAGCCGAGGTTCTTGCACTGAGAGATGATGCATTTAATAAATATCATACATACGAACCTTTTTTAAAAACAATTGAAAAAAAATTTGGCAAAAATGCAGTAGACAATATTGTGCAGATGACAAAAGTAAAACTTAAAAGAAAAATTTTAGGTCATCAGCAGTAGTTTTATGTTATTAAACTTTATATGAAAAAAGAAATTAAAATTGTAAAGAATTCAGTATTTGCAGATCACAGAGGTTTATATTGGACGACATGGAAGAAAGGTCTTTTTGCCAAGATAAAATTTATGCATGATAAATTTTCAATATCTAAAAAAAATACTTTAAGAGGTTTGCACTGTGATTTTAAAACTTGGAAAATGATAAGTTGTATTTACGGAAAGGTTTTTTTTGTGGTTGTTGATATGCGCAAAAAATCTAGCACTTATCTTAAACACAAACAATGGATTTTAAATTATAAAAATCCGGTTCTAATTTTAATACCTCCTTATTTTGCAAATGCTCACTTATGTTTATCAAGAGAGTGCATTTTCCATTACAAGTTAAGCTATAAAGGCAAGTATACTGATACAAAAAAACAACAAAGCTATCGTTGGAATGATCCCAAACTCAATATTAAGTGGCCAATTAAAAGGCCTATTTTAAGCAAAAGAGATAAGTTATCTAAATTTTTATAAATTTATAAATGAGCAGAATATTAATAACAGGTGGTGGAGGATATATAGGTTCTATGCTATCTACAGAGTTAATTAGAATCGGTCACAAAGTTACTGTGATTGATCTCATGAAGTATAAAAAAGATTCTTTGAATCACCTATTTTTTAATAAAAACTTCAAATTAATTGAGAAGGACGTAAGAAATAAAAAAGTAATTAAAGATTTATTAAAAAAAAACGAATTTATTATACCCTTGGCCGCTTTAGTTGGAGCACCTTTGTGCGAAAAAAATAAAAAGGAAGCCTTGTCAGTTAATCATATATCTATCAAAAATTTAGTTTCAATGTGTTCAAATAAAAATAAAATAATTTTTTTAACATCTAATTCAGGATATGGCGTTGGGGAAAAAAATAAATTTTGTGATGAAAATTCTCCTTTAAGACCGGTGTCACTTTACGGGAGAACAAAGTGTGATGCTGAGAATGAGGTTAAAAAGCATAAAAATTCTATTTGTTTTAGACTTGCAACTGTTTTTGGTTGTAGTTACCGGATGAGAAGCGACTTGCTGGTAAATAATTTTGTATACAGCGCTTTAAAAAATAAGAAGCTAACAATTTATGAGCCTAATTTTAGAAGGAATTTTATTCATATAGCAGATGTTGTTAGCGGTATAGTATTTGCTGTTAAAAATTTTAATAAATTAAAATCTAATATTTATAATTTAGGCCTATCCTCAGCAAACATAAGTAAAATTATGCTTGCAAAAAAAATTAAAAATCAACTGAAAAATATTAAAATTAAAATTGTAAAAAATAAGAAAGATCCAGATCAAAGAGATTATTTTGTTAGTAATAAAAAAATAGAAAAAAAAGGTTATAAAGCTAAGATTTCATTAGAATCTGGAATATCCGAATTAATATATTCTTTTTCAAGCGATAACAGAAAAATAATTAATAACTATTAATATTTTTTATCACAGATTTTATTTGTTTCAAAAAATCTCTTTTTGCAAATTCAAAATATAAACCGCTTTTTTTTGAAGCTAATTGATCGGATATTTTGTCCCCGATCATAAAGCTTTTTTTAGAATTTAAATGCCATTTTTTTTTTAATTTTTTAATAAGCAAATTTCCAGGCTTTCTTGTTAAGCTAAATTTTCTATATTTTTTGATTTTGGCTTTTGGATGAAAGGGGGAGAAAACGACTTCGTTAAAGTATATATTTTTATTTTGCAGTTTATTTTTTAACTTTATGTGAAGATTAATAAAATCAGATTCTTTAAATTTTTTTTTAGCAATACCCGCTTGGTTTGTGACAACAAATATATAATATTTTTTTTTAGACAAATATTTTAAACCTTTTATCACTCCATTTCTAAACTTGAATTTGTTTATCGTGTGAACATATCCGTAATCGTGATTGATTACACCATCTCGGTCTAAAAATACCGCGGGTTTTTTAAAATAATTGAACAAAATTTTTTTTGCTATTTTAAAATTATTAGGAGTTCCTATATCAATAAAAAAATCCTTAAAAATTTTTCCTGATATTCTTTTATTTCTAATTAAATCAGGCAGAACATCTTTCTCAAGAGAGAGATTTTTATTTTTAATATATTTAAAAATGTGCTTTTTAAAAAAATAAATACCTCCATTTATTGTATTATTGTTTTTTTTTATATTTAAAATGCCTTTATTAGTAGTGAGGCCATTTAACTTATTACTTTTGTTTTTAATGTTTTTTACCAAAGCCAAAGACCCAATAGTATTCTTTCTTAAAGATCTAATTAATAATTTTAAATTGATATCAAAGATTGTATCACCATTAATAAGAACGAAATTATTTATTCCTCTTTTCTTTAAAGAATGTAAAGCCCCACCAGTACCCATAGGACATTTTTCTTTTATACAAATTATTTTAGTGAAATTATATGTTTTTCCATGAAACTTATTAAATATAATTTTAGATTTATAACCAGTTAAAATAAAAATGTTTTTAAAACTATATTTGCTAAAATTTTGAATTATATATTCTAGAAAGTATTTGTTATTAAATTTTGCCATTGGCTTAGGCCTGTTAATCAAAAGTTGCTTAATTCTCGTCCCTTTACCACCAGCCAGAATTACTAAATCAATTTTATTCATAATTTTAAATTGAATGGTTACTTTTTTATCATTTTACTTTATTGTTAAAAACTAAATAATAAAATTTCTCATTATTATTGACCCAGATAACATCGCGGTATAAAAAATTAAAAAAAGATATAATATTTTATTATTAAAAATTTTGACTTCTTTTTTAAAGTCAAAGATTGTTAAAATTAAAATATAAAAAATAGGATCAACATAAGACTGGTAGGAGAAAGGTGTTAAGTTATATACTAGTAAAAAAGATAAGAACATCACTATATTTCTTAAACTTTTTTTAAGTAATAAGATTAAAACAATAATAAAAGAAAAGTTTATTAAAAAGTAGACCAATTTTATTATCTCCCAATCATAATTTAATTTTACAGTTATAACCCCTAATAATTTAGAAACAATTCCGCTACCAAATGTAATCGGGTAGGAGGGGAGAGTAAAAAAAATAAAAATAGATAAACAAGCTATTAAAATTATATCAATTTTTTCAATATTTATTTTTTTTCTAAAATTGTCATTAAAAATATTAGATATAAAAATTAATCCAAAATATATTCCAATAGTTGATAGAAAAATATTTGTTCCATTTAAATAACCTGATACTCTAAATTGACTTTCAATAGGAACTATCCCTCCCCACTTGTAAAAAAGGTAAATTGCCGGTAGAAAAAATATAAAGTTAATAAGGCTAAAATTAATAAAAAAAGAAAAATTATTTTTTCTTATTAAATCAAAATATATTAAAGCAGCTAAAAAAAATGCTTTTTGATCGGTATAAAAAGCGCAAAAGGCAAAAAGAGCGCTTAGGCTAGACAAATAATATAAATCATGTTTATTTTCTCTAGCAGTATTAATTAGCTTTAAATAAAAAATTATTGAAAGAATTACAAATATAATTTGCAAATTTTCACTACTTGGCCAATAGGCATTAGTCCTGAAATATGGGCTTAAAAAAATTATAAATGAAAAAACAAAAATATAATTTTTATTATATTCTTTTGGAAAATTAATTTTTAAAGCCGAATACAACAAAAATGGTGTTATTGCAGAGAAGAGAAAGCAAGTAAGTCGAAATTGTTCAATCTCACTGGCTAAAGGGTTGTATTTATTTAAAATATAAAAGAGAGGCGTTCTAGATGACTCATAAAGCATGCTATCTAAGGCTTGGCTCAAGTTATTTTTAGCAAAAAGTTGAATAGTACCCCACTCGTGAGCTATGTAGTCCATTTTTCCTCCACCCGCACTATCCTCATTTAAATAAAATCCTAATACATAGGATAAAATTATTATTAATAAAAGAAATAGAGAAATTCTAGATTCTCCATCACGATTTTTGATTTCAAACATTGTTTTTTTCCCAATCTAGCGACAATTTAATAATAGAATCTAACTTATCAAATTTTGGTTTCCAGCTAAATTTTCTCTTCAATTCGGAAATACCAGTTCCTTTAGTTAATAAAATTCTCATATATTTAATTTCAAAGTTTATTTATATTAAGCAATGTTATATAAATCACTAAAATTTTATTAAGGGCAAGTGGCGGAATTGGTATACGCGCTAGTCTTAGGAACTAGTG
>Ga0187833_10004933_pt1 | contig 12825 bp, 7 predicted proteins | sample ETNtaG_37_FD_167968 | JGI IMG/M metagenome (GOLD analysis project Ga0187833, IMG submission 167968) | Marine microbial and viral communities from oxygen minimum zone, Eastern Pacific Ocean - ETNP2014_SV_400_PacBio MetaG (Illumina Assembly) | ecosystem: Environmental > Aquatic > Marine > Hypoxic... | reverse complement strand
TGCCACTCCCAACAGCAAAAAACAGGCTACTGACAGTTTGATAGAGCTGACGCTCACAGGAATTTGTCAATCCCGGTTCTTACTAAACACTTTTGTTTCCCCTACGGGAAACAATACTGGTGGGCATACGGCGGATCCAACTCACACCTTTCCCCGTCTAACGTGGCTCCAGCCAATAATGTTTTTAAATATATAGGGTTAAAAAGTAGTCCATTGTACCTCCAAAGTATATATGTATCAAAACAACCGGATAACCCCCTGGTTCTCCGTCCTGCACCGCGTCTCATACCTCACAGATGCCAAGGCAAAGGACATCGCAGTTGAACTTGGGATATCCCATCCCCATGCCGGGGTGGCCCTCAACAGATTGAAGAGATGGGGCTTCGTCAGGCGGCGGAAGGACCCCGGGAATACGGGCGGAAGACCGGCCTTTGTCTATCGGGTGACCTACAAGGGAGAATGTTTCATGGACTGGGCTGACAAATATTGGGGTCTGTGTTGGTACGATTTCTCTGCAGAAGAGATCGCCCAACTTCGAACCAGGGACCCGGACATGGATGATCGCGAATATCGCTCCAGACTTCGCAACCCTCAGTATGATGCCAAGAGCTGGATGGAATATTACAGATATATCATGAACCGGCACAAGTACGGCTGACCTGCGCTCCTGGAAAATCGATGCGCGGGACTGGCAATTACTGTATGGTAAATGATAATCTCATCGTGATTTTGAACTATGTCGACAGAAAACAATTTCGGTTCGATTATGCTATTTCGGATCGCTCTTTGACGCTCGATTCGAGCAGTACCTTGACCAGGTTCGGGGTGCATCCCTAAAAGGCTGAGGATACACCAGTGTTGTTCGTAGAGAAATAGGTCTCAAATAATTATTTTTTCTTGGAATCGACAACGATACTATGCTTTGTTTCTTTCAGATCTTCCTCATCCAATTCAGAATCAGTTATCACTGAGGACTCGACATTGATATTGTCTTTACTGAATTCTAAAGTTGATTTACTGATGACCGAATGCTGAATATTGATAATCTGAGTTACTTGGGTCGGACGTGCGGCCTGGATCCTGGACAATACTCTAGCAGCTATCGGTAGATCAGAATTAAGAGAGGAGACCTCTCTCATCATCTCGATATCAACACCCAATTTTTCCAAATCGGACAATGTGTAGTTATAGGTCAGGGTATCAACCATTGAGAGAAATGCATCCTTTTCACGAATGATATTCTTGTTGTATCTTGAAACTGCTGTTTCCCAGGCACCTGTAACTGCCTGTTTCTTGTAAACATCCTCATATTTCTTATCAGCGAATTTGAGCTTGATAGTCTGTATATCTGCCCTCAGGGGATTATTTCTACCTGTTCCCTGAAGAACATCAGCCCAACTATCATGTGGGAAACCAATGGTGGTCCCCTCTCCAGACAAGTAAACTATCATCTGATTGAATGTATTATGATTCTGCTTATCATCAAACATCTCCTCAAATTCAGACTCAATTTCATCTGCAAACGAACGATAAAGCATCTCGTTGCAACGTCTGTCCCGCATGTAGTCAGATAGGAAAATCATACAAGCCAGAGCATGCAAACCCCCGGGTTTGTAATTGGGACCATCCTTGAGCAATCTCTGTAATATCAAAGCAACATAATTCTCCATTCCCTTCCTTGAATTATCCTTGACAAAATTCTTGGTCAGAACTGAAGTACCATTGTATTGCATTTCCTTGATCATCAACCACACAAAAATCGGACTTCCTTGTGCATAATTGGTCAATTCTTCTATTGATGCCGGATTATGTTTTATGTTTGAAAAATCAAACATACGTTCGCATAATCGTGATACATTCGCATCTGAGAAGAGAGGTACAGTCAATCTGTTGAATTTTTTCTGGAATTCTTCGGGCAACTTATCCCAATCTGCCTCACGGGCAGTAACAACCAATCCCTTGGTATCGTTTTCAATGATGCCTTGAACAATTTCTATATTCTCTGGAATATCATCATAGAACAATCTCATCCCAAATTCAAGATGGGCATCCGTCATTTCAGTGGTTGTTAGAATACCTGTCGGGACTTTGTCCATGAAAGAATCAAAGATCTCGAATAATAGTGTGGTCTTACCAACTCCTGGTTCTCCAATAATCACATAATTATCCTCTGGTTTGCTACCAAGAACTTTAAGGATGTGTGACGCTCGTTCATCATCCAGATACACATTCTTTCTCAGATTGGGAGGAAGTCCCCATTCACTCAGGACCACTGTAGGATCGATTGGAATCTCGAAATAGGAAGAAACCGAGATATCCTTAAAATTATTATGAAGATTATCCAGTTCCTCTAAATTATCTGGCCATTTAGAATAACATTTCCACCGACTGGTAAATAGATCGAGAAATGTCTCACCGTCGGGTGCCAGATCTGAAGGTTTGGCCCAGTCCTGGACCGAATCCCGATATTCTAAATCCCTTGCTGTCTTGACATCAGACTTTTTGGGTGGTTCGTGCTCTCTTCCCGTGACAAGGGCTGCCTTCTTGGAGTCGGCCAGTGCCTTAGCCTTCTGGATCTTTTCTAATATTTGCTCGTAAGACATTATTCACCGTCCTTGTTCTTCTTGAAAAAATCGAAGAGATTAGATGAGAAATCCTTGTTGGTGTCACCCTCTACCTGGGAATTCAGCATGGATTCAATCTCCGCTATCTCGGCCTCAAGTTCAGGAGATGAAACACCGGCTGCCTGTAATTCATCAACCACTCCCTGTAATTCATCCAATTGTCTCATCGAACCCAATGCCTGGTCTGTCATTTCGTTATAATTATCCAGGATCTGCATCGCATTGGCCCTGTCATTAGAAAAGAATCCTAGGCCATCCATGTTTTCGAGATCCTCTAAAGCCGAATTCAGCTCTGAATCAGTGATCCCTGCATCTACCAGACCCTGAAGTCCACTGATTAGTTTGGGAATGGATTGGCGTGCGCTCATCGCAGCATAACCTCCTGCCAAGAGTCCTAATATGGAAATTATGGCACCATAAGCTAGAGGATTGCCAGAGAATGGGAGTGTCAATCCTCCATCTTCTGGGGTGGTATTCTGTTTGTCAGGTGATGTTGTATCCTCAAAGGGATTCTCGCTGTAATAATCAGCTGCAGTGAGGGTACATAAGGCACAATATGGATAATTTCCATCTACACCAAATGTCCAGGTGTAAAATATTTTACCGTCGGAATCGAACCGGTATATCTGCCCACCAACAATAGAAGTATAATCCTCACTGAAAATCATTTGGTAATCCCAGGATGCTGCACCACCATATGTACCACCTTCTAATGTAAAATCTATTTTTCCTGTGAAAATTCGATTCTCATAATCAAATGTCGTTTCCGTAAATAATTTTTTGGAAGGAAGAGGTAGTCCATTATCGAGTTTAATGCCTGATAGATCCGTTGTTTCCCAACTTATGTAAGCGTTATCTTCCGAAACAAAATGGTAAGAACCTTTACCTACCTCGAGCAACATATATTCATCTACTACTGGACCAGATAGGGATGGACTCTGAACATAGATATTGTCCACGAAACTTTCAAAAGAACACTCTTCTTCCTGTTCTTCAATTACCAGATCCAGATAAACATAATCTGACCAAGCTCCATCATCATCCATCACACGGATACTTATGTTGTGATGGCCGACCGAAAGATCGTCAGAGTCGAAATTACTGGTTGTGTTGAGAATCCCATTTATATCTGAAGACCATTCAAATGCAGTCACATTTCCGTCGGAATCACTATAATTAGCCCAGAAATAAACGCGGCGCTTCGAATCGGTTAGATTGTGACTAATAAATATGTCTGAAACGGTCGGCGGACTGTTAGGAACCCTTTCGAAGAGATAGATCTTGTTATCGTGGGAGCCTACAACAATGTACTCGCCATCTGCAGAGATAGCGACCTCCATATCATCTGGCATTCCGTCCCTACCTCCGGTTTCGTAGCTCCAGAGCGGTATGCTGCTATCTTTGTTGAATAGGTAGCTCTTGTTATCTTGGGAGCCTGCAACAATGTACTCGCCGTTCGCTGAGATGGCGACTGACCTCACATTATCCCCTGTAGCGTAGCTCCAGAGTGGGAAGTTGTTGTCTCTGCCAAAGAGGTAGACATTGTTGTTGGAGGAGCCTGCAACAATATACTCACCATCCACAGAGATGGCGACAAAATGTGTAGCCTCCCCAGTTACATACCTCCAGAGCGGAGTGTCAATGTCCTTGTCAAACAGATAGACCTTGTTATCTTCAGTGTCCATATCTGAAGAACCAGCAGTGATATATTCTCCATCTGCTGAAATGGCGACTCCAGTCACAGCTGAACTTCCGGTTCCATAGCTCCAGAGCGGCGTGCTGCTGTCCTTGTCGAATAAGTAAACATAACCATCTCTAGCACCAGCTGCAATGTATTCTCCATCTGCTGAAATTGCGACCGAATACACATAACCCTGGTATGGATCAACCCCAAGAGTGTAGCTCCAGAGTGGGGTGCTGTTATTCATATTGAAGAGGTAGACCTTGTTATCAGTGTAGGTGCCTACAACAATGTACTCGCCATCTGCAGAGATGGCGGCCGACATCACATAACTCCCAGTAGTGTAACTCCAGAGAGGCGTACTGCTGTCCTTATCGAACAGGTAGAGAAGACCAAATTCCTCACTACTATAGGTGCCAACGGTGATATACTCACCATCTGCTGAGATGGAAACCGATACCACAGTATCTCCAGTAGTATAACTCCAGAGTGGTGTATTGTTATCCTTGTCGAATAGATAGACATAACCATTCCTATAACCAGCTGCAATGTATTCTCCATCTGCTGAAACTGCAATGGACATGACATCATCACCAGCCTCGTAGCTCCACTCCGGATCTATCCCCTCAGCCCCCCCGGAAACAAAAATCAGTGCCACTCCCAACAGCAACTGACAGGCGACTGACAATTTGATAGAGCTGATGCTCACAGAAACTTGTCAACTCTGGTTCTTACTAATCACTTTTGTTTCCCTATAGGAAACAATGCTGGTTAGGCATAAATCGGATATAGCGTTAAGAAATGCAGCGCTGACAAACAAATAGACTTTGCCCATGGACTTGTGTGTCTAACTTATAAGTATGGAGGGCATTTGGTCATCAGGAATGGACAAAGACACCAATTCAGCCAAGAAGGACATCTCCGATGATCAGAGAATTGTAGAAGCTGCTCTTTTCTCTGCTGGAGAAGCATTGGATACGAATGAGGTTGCCGAGGCCACAGGCCTTTCCTACAGCAGGACCTCAGAAGCTTTGGAGGATCTAGTGGAGGCATCCAAAACACGGGAAGGAGCATTAGAAGTTGTTAAGCAGGAAGACAAATACACTCTACGACCCAAGAGTAAGAGATCGATCGGGGGCGGATTAGTAGCAGCCGGTAAGTACATGGTTACAGGAGCAGGCAAAGCCGGTGGAGGAGAGTCTGGCACACCATCTTCTGGCGTAGAAGAATCCAGCGCCCTACTTCCCGGTGGAGGAGAGTCCATCGCATCTTCTGGGGGAGGACCCAGTACACTTCCTGGAGGAGGAGAGCCCGACACACTTCCTGGAGGAGGAGCGAGAGGAGGGGGATCCACGAACGGTAATGCAAATACAAAGTCTATAACCAGTGGAGGTAAGACGACTGGACTTAGAACCACATTGGGCCTGATGAAGTCGGCTTTCACGTTGGCCTTAATTGTGATTGTGATTGCTGCTGGTGCGGATGTGTACAAAATGTATAATGGTGGCATAACCATAAACCTGGAAGACCATATTACCAATGCGAACTTCTGGTTAACTCCTGATGAGGAGTCCATTGTAGGCGAGATCAGTTTCGATATTCCGAAAATGGGTTATTTCGAGAAGAGTATTGATGTTCTGATTCACCTCAAGATTTTGGAATCGGATCCAACTACAGAGGATGATTTCAATTTTGATTACACTTTGGGAAGCGGTAATCAGACCTACGAAGAATTCGAATTGAATAATTTGGACCCGGTTACCAGAGACAAGATCGATAAGGAAGAACCTTTGGATATAGAATATACAATCACTATCACCATCGTTTATCTGGGGGTTGAACTGGGACCTACAACCTCCGAGATAGGGACCAAGATAACAACTGTCCAAACGAATTAGTCATACAAAATGCAGTTTTAAGCCACATCCTCAATTATGCCACTTCTGATCGGTCCTTGACGGTCGATTCGAGCAGGACCTTGACCAGGTGCGTGGCACATCCTTCAAAAGCAGAGATATCACCATCCCAACCATCTAGCTTACTTAAATACTTATCTTCTATTAATGACAATTGCTTTTTTAGGCCCTGCCGAAGGTTGTCTGAAGGCTCTCCATAGTTCATCGAGACTATGTAACAGTGCTCTCCCTTCTCAATTACAATCGAGTTTGCTCCAAACTCCAGATTCCCAATATTTCCGGTCACTCCCAGGGAATCCGCGACGAAGTCATTGACCGCCATCAGCATGCTGGTCAGGATCTCCGCGTCGGTCTTCTGATCCTCGGAGAAAACGTGACCCAATAATCTTCCGTCATTATAGACCAGATAGACCACTTCCACTACGAATTTGGTGTTACTCTTCTTGGCAGCCGCCGAGATCTTCATCTTTTCCAGCTTCAGTTCGTGTTCCTGCTGCTGTTTATCGATCTCCAGACTCTGCTTCAGCAATTTGTCCTTGAGATCGACCAGTCCCGCCAGTTCACTATGTTTTGCCTCGGTCTCCATTTTCTTTAACTCGGCCTCCAGCTTGGCATTCGCCAAAGTCTGGGCATTCTGTTCTTCCACCGTCAAGGGTTTTTTGGGCACGGAATCATCACTTTCCATCTTGTTTGCCACCGCTACAGGACTTCCGGATTCATCCACATTCTCGAATAACCAGTTCTCGATCCCACCATTGAGGTGGCTAATCGGGATACCCTCTGATTCCATCCAGGCCCTTGCAGAATTGGAACGGATCCCCAGATGGCAATAGAGGACCACATTACCGTGTCGGGGAATACTGCCCACCCGTTCGGCAAAGACATCCATCGGAATGTGCATATCCTCGGCCTCTATCTTGACCTCGGCTCTCTTCTCTGCACCTCTGACATCTATCAACAAGGGAGGATCATCGGATTCCAGTCTCTCCTTCAGTTCAGAGGCTGTCATGTGGTCTGGCAGGGTCTTCGCCAATTCCCCTGGTTTACCAGCCTCCACGGTGGGAACCTCTACCTGCCGAACTGTTCCTTTACGCCCATCCAGGAAGAAGAATGATGATTTATCGATCTTATCGAGTGCCAATTGGACTGCCAGCAACGCCTGATGCATACCGACCCAGCCTACAAAGGCACTCAGAACCCCGGTCTCGGAGCAATCAGCTACCGATTCGGGAGCAGGTGGTTTGGGATACATCGCTCGATAATAGCCACTACCAGGGAGAAAAATTCCGACATGCCCCTCAAAGGCTCTTACACCACCATGAATCAATGGTTTACCTATCGATTGACAGATGTCGGACATTACATATCTTGATTCCACATTATCGGTACAATCGATGACAAAATCGTTCGAACTGACATAGGTAAGGGCATTCTCCTCGGTCAATTTCTCAGGGATCACATTGATGACCGCATTCGGATTGAGGTGACTCAAGGTATGCTTGGCCGCATTGACCTTGTATTCACCAATATCATCCTCGGTATAGATCGGCTGTCGCGACAGATTGGATAATTCGACCTTGTCCGAGTCCATGATGGTCAAGTAACCGATCCCGGAACTGATCAGATACTGGGCAACAGGACATCCAAGGCCACCCATACCCACTATCAGGATACCTGTATCCTTCAGTTCTTCCTGTCCCTCCAGACCTACTTCCGGCAGGGTTATCTGGCGTGAATAGAGCTCCTTATCCTTGTCGTTCAGCACAATTATCCATAATCGAGTGAATAAGTAATTAACCTATTTGGATTTTGTATCGGGTCGAAACGCCGATTGAAACCAGAAGAATCAACATCAATGGATAATTCAGCAATACCCTTTCGTAAAGGAATGCTCCAAAGGTCCAACTGTCTATCTCTCCGCAACTATGGCCATCATAATGCTCGAATGGTGAATCAAAGCAGTGGGTACCCTCACGGAAGGCCCAGCCATAATTTCCTCCTGACACGATAATGTCGATCTCCTCCCATTTGTCCTGGCCCACATCAGCAGCCCACAGGTCACCAATCTCCCGGTCAAAACTAAACATCCAAGGATTTCTCAGACCATATGCAAAGATCTCCTCACGATATCCTTTGTCATTTCCGACAAAAGGGTTGTCGGAAGGAATAGCATACTCCTCACCATTGACATCCAGACGAAGAATAGACCCTTTCAGAGTCTCAAGATTCTGGGCATGGTCGAACGCATCATTGTATTTTCCACCGTCACCCAGACCGAAATAGAGGTACCCATCCGGTCCGAACTCGATATGTCCCCCATTGTGATTAACGTAAGGTTGTTCTATCTCCAATAACACTTTTTCATTATCTGAACCTTCAGTGAATTTGGAAAGTCGTAGAGTTCCATCATCGTAGGTCGTATATGTCACAAAGAAAATTCCATTATTCTCGAAATCAGGATGGAAAGCCAGACCCAGAAGACCCTGTTCCCAATCGGTTGACTCCACTCTTTCTGATATATCCAAGAATATCTCTGTCTGATTGAAATCTCCTATGGCATGAATGCGACCTGTCTGCTCGATCCCGAAGAGACGTTCTGATGAGTCCCCTGCATTGTACAACCCTATCAGGAAAGGAATCGAGATATCTGGTTTGAAGGATTCCACCACTATTCCCGAATCTGTCTGGTTGAAGGTGAAAATCCTCCCTGTATTACGGTCCGTGAAGAACAGTTCACCATCCTCAGATTCACCAAAAGAGGATACGGAAATCCTAGGATTGCCGGTCAAGGAAGTGTCGGCTTTGCTGTCATAGAGCAACTTATTCACAGGATTATCATCAACTATCTCGAGGGACCACAACTTACCCATGATGAAATCCCCATAGACATATTTTCCATACAGTTCCGGAACATTCTGGCCACGATAAACGAACCCTCCCGTGACTGAGCCATAACCACTCTCAGAGTCATGTTCATAGTCCCAGACCGGTTCCACTAAGTCCATTTCAGACCCTTCATCTTCTCCCGAAAGATTGTCGTATATTCCATAGAGTAAAACTGATATCAAAAGAAAAACAGTGACCGGGATTGCAGCATTGATTTCACGGCCACCACTCACGATTTCCTCTAATCAATGATATATTTAAGTTAGACTCAATCCCAGAATCTACGGGTCCTAGCGTAAGTTATCTCAGCCTCGATTATTGACTTTACCAAATCCGAATCATCACTCTGTTGCTTTCTGAGGATTCTACCTGCAGTATCAGGGCCAACCCCTCTTCCAGCAATCACTAGGGCCGCCCTTGCACCATGGGATTTGGCCAAGGAGGCCGACTTGAGCAATTTCTTATTGCTGACCTCACGGTCCATCTCCATAGGATGCAGTATCGCGACCATCCGGCTGCTACATTTCGGACACACCAGTTCATTTTTGGTGATTCCCTTGACCTTCCTCTTTCTGGAATTATCACAGGACAGGCATTTTAGTGAAAGATCGGTCCGCAGAAGTCTTCTTCGAACCGCGGTCACGACCGAACTATCGGACTTGGGTGGTTTTAGATAATCTCGATAGGGATCCAGACCGGCATATCCATGAGGTGTCTTGGGGGACAGGACCACCGAGACCTGTCCTGAATTAATCTTCTCGATGAATTCCTCCATCCCCTCCTCATCCAGTTGATGGAACAGGAACCGTTCAATTGCTTCCGTGTAAAGAGGCGTATCCGAATAGGCTTCGATCAGTCTGCGCATACCGAAGCGACTGACATCAGCCTCCGGACCTATCGCTCCCATCTTCCGGGCCGCATGCAGTAACTGGGATTTCAGGGCCGGGCTGTCCCGCATCGAGAATCTGAGCAGACCGGCAATACCTCTCTCAAAACCTTTCATTATGGCCAGCATATCCTTGACCGTCGTCCTTGTTGGTGCATCCAGGATGATACGATATGGATCGAACTGGTATCCTACCTTGTATCCACTTTTGGCCGAAAGCATGGCTGTGATTATCATGCCTATCGTCCGGTTCAGTCGACTTCCACCGGGATAATTTACTATGAACAGGCGCTCGTGCTGCTCAATCGACAGACAATTGGGAGAAGGCATCACTCCCGCATCCAGAATACTGGTGTGGTAATCGTCCAGAACAACTCTGGCCTCATCGGTTATGGGCAGATTATCCCAGTTCCCTTCACTGAGCCTTTCTGAGGCCTCCAGAGCCACAGAATAAGGAACGGGGATGTCCTCACCGATCCATCTGGGCAATTCACCTAGAGAACTCGAAGGAGAGACCGTGACCTGCTCATCTATCTCCACCACAGACCATACCAAACCCCGGAAGACTATCCTGTCCCCGGGGGCCAGGTCAAGGATGAAACGCTCATCCAGCCTTCCAATCATTTTCTGGGTGGTGATATCACGAACCCCGTAAGTTCGCTGATCAGGAATCAAGGACAAATTGCCATGAAAATATTTCATGGCCCGGGGTCCCTGCCTGACTGACTTGCCAATCGTCCGATTCTGGTGTACCTGGTCAAGCAATTCCAGCAGGTCATCAATGATCGTATCATTCAGTTTCCGGAAAGGATAGGCCTTCTTGATGATCTTCAGAAACTCTGATTTCTCGACATTCTTGTCACATACGGTCCACGAAATAATCTGGTTCGCAAGAACAGCCATTGGCATCTCCCGGATCCGGGATGGTTCCAGTTCTCCTGCCAGGGTACGTCTGGCAATCACGGCCGACTCGAGGACCTGGGTTGCATCTGTCGATACTATACGACCTATCGCGGTCTCCTTGATCCTGTGGCCTGAACGACCCAGACGCTGACTCATCCGCGATGGATCCCTCGGTGAATTGTACTGAATCACCAGAGCCGTGTTTCCGACATCAATACCCAACTCAAGTGAGGATGTGCAGATCAGTGTATTGACAATGCCCTGCCTATAATCTTCCTCGGCCTCGATACGAACTCCTTTACTCAAAGAACCATGATGGACGTGGATACTGGCATCTGGATCCCACATATTCCAACGTACACCCATTGCCTCTGCTGTATCCCTGGTATTTACGAATAGAAGGGTAGGTCCCATTTTCGAGGCCTTGGCTGAATAACGCAGGGCCGCGACCCGTTCCGGTTCCCAGTACAGTTCGTTGACCAATTCGTCATCCTCCGGGACAGGTTCGGGAGCATGGACCAGCAGATCCATTTTCCGTTCCAGCGCAGGAGTGATGATCTCCACTTCTCGATCTCCGACCAGAAAGGAACCGACCTCAACCGGTGTTCCTACCGTTGCACTCAAACCTATTCTCTGGAATTCACCGGACAACAGGACCAGGCGTTCCAGGCCAATACTCAACTGTGCGCCTCTTTCACTGGAAGCCAGTTCGTGGACCTCATCTACTACCACTGCCTGAATTCCCTTGAGATTCTCACGCAATCGTTTCCCGGACAACATGATCTGCAAGGTCTCGGGAGTAGTGATCTGGATCTGGGGAGGATTCTTGGATTGTTTGGTCCTCTCGCTTGCCGAGGTATCTCCATGCCTGACAGACACACTGATTCCCAATTCCTCACCGATGTCCTTCAAACGGCGTAGCATATCCCTATTCAGCGAACGAAGTGGAGTAATGTAGAGGACCGTTATCGGCCTAGATTCTTCCTCAAGAAGCTTGTGGAACAGAGGTACCATGGCCGCCTCTGTCTTACCTACCCCAGTAGGTGCGATCAACAGGACATTGGAACCGGAGGCTATCGTTGGCCAGGCCGCTGACTGGGCTAGGGTGGGTTCGGCAAGACCTCTATCCTCAAGGGCCTTCAATAATCTTGGATTTATCTTCATAGTCTCAAATCAATCAGATTCTCCAATTCGCCGAAATCAAGGCCTTCCAGGGTCTCGACCCGGGCCTTTGCTATATCTGCCAGATTATTCCTGAAAAGGGGTCCAAATCCCCTTAGCGGTTCTCGATTCATGGTACGGCCAGCCAGTTCCCCGAAAGCGGGCAGGACGATTAACTGTTCAGGTATTTTGTCATACCTATCAGATTCCAGCAGAGGCACTCGAAGCCAGCATGGTTCACTATGGAACTTATCCAGTCTATCTCTGAAGGATAGCGCCGGATGCCCATGTCCCATCACCAGGATCTCGGAATTCATGACCTCCTGGGAAGGCCAGGCATGGCCGTGGATCATTCCTACATTACCTATCACACAACCACTTGATTCATGGAAGATAACATCAGACGGTGCCTGTTCCTTCAGACCCCCATCATGATTACCTGGAATTACCTCAACTTTGGCGATGCGGGTCGTGGCCATGAAAAATTGATCGATATCGGTCCGTTGCTGTTTACTGTTATGAGGGACTTGGTGCTTGACATCACCCAGCAGAATCAATCTCTTTGACTTTGTCTGCTTGAGCAACTTCAATATTTTTTCGGTACGGGGAGTTGCCCTATTGGGAATCCAGACCCCATCCCTGAGCATCTCGGCCTCGACCCCATAATGAAGATCAGATAACAGCAATGCAGATTCTTCTTCAAAGTGAAGCGCGGGTGAACCATGAACTGGAACTAAATTCATAGACCCAGATCGCCTACGACGAAGT
>Ga0187833_10004924_pt1 | contig 12849 bp, 14 predicted proteins | sample ETNtaG_37_FD_167968 | JGI IMG/M metagenome (GOLD analysis project Ga0187833, IMG submission 167968) | Marine microbial and viral communities from oxygen minimum zone, Eastern Pacific Ocean - ETNP2014_SV_400_PacBio MetaG (Illumina Assembly) | ecosystem: Environmental > Aquatic > Marine > Hypoxic... | reverse complement strand
TAGCTTAGTTAGCTTGTCTGGGAAACTACCTAGCATATGGTCTGACCTTAATCTGGAAGTCACCTTGCTGAAAAGGGTTGTTGGCCTGAAAGAAGACCTCGAGGTAGTTCCTGTTAAGATGAATGAGGCTTTGATGCTGAATGTAAATTCTGCATCTACTGTAGGTGTTGTTGTAAAACTTAAGAAGAATGTTGTAACATGCAAACTTAAACTACCTGTTTGCGCTGCTCTTGGATCAAGGGTTACTATTTCCAGGATGATAGCTAACAGGTTTAGGTTAATTGGTTACGGTGTTATAAAAGAGTAAAGAGTTGTGTTTTATGCAGCCTGATATAAACTGGAAGCTGATTAGTTTTGTTTCAATACCAGCTGGCTTGATATCCGGTTGGGTCTTTGGCCAGGGATTGAGCAGATTTCTGAAATATGTTTTGTTGATTGTTATTTTATCTGTTGTTGGCCTGATGGTCTACAAGATCTCAGAAAAGAGCAGAAAGTCAAACATGTTTAACGCAATCATATTGACAATAGCTGTAACCTTGCTTATGCATTTTTTAAGACAAATATGATACCTGTAAAACACTTACGGAAGGGCAGTTATATGATTTACAAGGAGGAGCCCTGTATTGTAAAAGAGGTTGTTAATGTAGTTACTGGTACACACAGCCATACAAAGGTTAAGGTTTCTTTTCACGGTCTTTTTTCCGGTGTGAATGATTCTGTCACTTTACCACCACATGATTCTGTGGAAGAGACTGAGATTATAAGAAAGGAAGGGCAGTTGATTTCTAAATCTGATAGTAAAGTTCAGATAATGGATATGAGAACTTACGAAACAATAGATGCAGATTCCGGTGAACTTGAATTAAATGAAGGAGATTCAGTTACGTTTATTGATTTTAATGGAAAGGCTAAGGTTTTGGAGAAACGATAGGCAGTAGAAACCTTTATATAGCACCATTTTTTCCTTGTTCTAATGAAAAGGATAGGCGGATTTAGAAGGAAAAGCAGATACAAGCTGAAGAAAGAAGTCAGGAGCAGGGGAAAGCTAAACCTTACAAACTATTTCCAGGCTTTTAAACCAGGGGAAAAGGTTTATTTAACTGCTGACTCATCTGTGCATAAAGGTGTGTACAATCTTAGATTCTTTGGCAAGACAGGCGTTATAAAATCACAGATAGGAAAATGCTATGAGGTTTCAATAAAAGACCATAAAAAGGAAAAGACTTTAATAGTACATCCAATACATATGAAAAAATGCCAGATGCAAAAATAATCTCTGAAAAGCCGATAAACCTGCTCCAGTTGAAGGAAGAGCTGGAGAAGATCAAGAAAAGGGACAAAGAGGTAAACTTGAGAGTAAACAAGACAGATGAATACCTGCAGCACTTTGCTTCTTTTAAGAAAGCAAAAGAGCTAGAGGAAAAGCTGACTAAACTTAATGTTCCCAGGCTAAAAGAACAGCACATTCATAAGATAATCGATGTTCTTCCAACAACAGTGAAAGACCTAAAGGTTGTTTTGCAGGGCTATACCCTGACTGTAAACAATGATAACATGAAGAAGATTGCTGATACTGTTAATGGATTTGTAGAAACGAAGTAAATATAAGCGTTCTGATGGAAATGTCGGAAATTCCTTTATGAAATTTCTGAGCATACTCGAATGTCGGAAATGCAAAGCATTTCTGAGCAAATTGGAAATGGAGTATTTCCAATTAATCTCTGAGATTTTCGATATCTTTATAAATAAGTTAATCCATAGGTATAGTTAAAAGGGGGCATATTAGATGGTTAGAATAGAAAAGGGGCAGTTAGAGATATGTGACAGACTAGCTGATGAACTGAACAGATCAGCAAAAAAGTTCAAGCAAACGTCATATAAGGCAAATACCAGTAAATATGAAGGGATACTTGCCAGAAAGGATATTTCAGTAGAGCAGAAAAAGAAACTTGCTGCAAAAAACATTCATGAGCTGGCTGTTAAGAGCTTTTCAATAGATCTGAAAAAGGTCAGCTCACAAAAAAGGGTTTTAGAGGCATTGAAAGGCAATGTAAGGGCAGTAAGGAAGCTGGTAAGCTTGTTAAGGGACATCAATTACTATTTACAAAACATATTTTTGGAAGAGCTGAAGTTAGCGAAAAAAACAATAAATTGGAGAAAGCTAAAAGACAGGGATATTGAAAGGCTGATTGAAGAAGAACAAAAATACATTGGAAAGAAGGAGTTTGAGCAGCTTGAATACACTGTATTCAAACTGATAAAAAAGACAATATTTTTAGACCAGAAACTACTGAAGCAATACAAGAAAAAAGAGAAAGAGATTATAATTAAATCAAAGGTAGAGATTAAGGATATAGATGCTATACTGAAAAGACAGTCAGAGCTTTTGTGCCATCTGGAAGCTAAGCTGCCTCCTCCATCGCAGATAAATGCAAAACTGTTGAGAAAAGGCATATTCGGAGAATGGATATCAAGAGTAATAGCATTAATCGTTGCTTTTGAACATGAGTATAAAAAAGAGGAAATAATCTTTGAAAAGCTGAAAAAGAACCGAAAGATAAGGAAAAAGATTAATACTAAGGTAAAACATCTTGTAAAGGAGAAGTGGGAGCTTTTAAAACTGAAAGAGGCAAGGTTACTGGCAATTGAGGATGTAGGCAAGATAGATGCAGAACATCAAAAAATAAGCCATCATTATTCATCGGTTTCAAGGCTGTAAAATGGAATCAACAAAAGAAGAAACAGCGGTTGTACTGGATTTTTTGCCGCATGGGTATCCTTTTGACAGGAGGCCAGTGCATGTCAAGACACCAATAGTGCAGGCTTTAGGCAAAAGCCATTTTGTTTTGTTAGAGATGGCTCCAAAAAAGGATGTTCACCTGCAGCCTCATGATGAGGTTTATATTGGGGAAGGAAAGAGGGACAAGATACATCACATAGTTGGAAAACTGGCTATTGACAAATTAACTGTTACTGCAAAAAATGAATTAAAGTACCTTGTAGAAGATATTGTTAAAAAGGATGAAAAAAAGTTTATTGAATTTTTCAATAAAGCCCAGCCATTGAGCACAAGGATGCATCAGCTGGAGTTGCTTCCCGGGCTTGGAAAAAAGCATATGTGGGAGATTATAGATGCAAGAAAAGAAAAGGAATTCAGCTCTTTTGCTGACATCAAGAAAAGGGTTAAGCTAATGCCAGATCCTGAAAAAGCAATCATAAAGAGGATAACACAGGAACTGAAAGGAAATGAAAAGCACAGGTTATTTGTTGATGTTTAGGTTTTTTGACAAATTTTATAAGTTAGTGTTTTCTAATTGCGGTTACAATGGCTGTTAAATCACGCAGGAATGGGGTAACAATTCAAGAAATAGCTGGTAAAACTGATTCAATACTGACAGACCCAAGATACCGGAAGGAGATGCATGCAGCTCTTTTAAAAAGTTCTGTACATAAAAGGATAGAACTTCAAAAAAAGGTTGAGGAGGTAGCAGGTCCAGGAACAGTTGCTGAGCTTAAAAGAAGATATCCTTCTAGAACAGATTATGATAAGGTTAAATACACCGTAGCTTTGTGGACAACTGCAATACAGCACGGGATAGACCGAAAAGAGTTTGGAATACCTGAAGAATTTAAAATAAAAAGAATAACCAATGGGAGGCCAAAAATAAACCCTAACGGAAGAGCCCAAAACAGAAGAGAACAGGAAAATGAGCAGGGTAAAAGAAGATTAATAGAGTTACTGATTAGTGCTGTGAGACAAAGAGGAAATGTTCTTTTTCATGACAATCTGGTTTCAGCAAAAGATTCTTCTGAAGGGGTAGGATTTTTAAGAGCAAATATTGATGAAATAGGCTTCCCTATAGATCTTCATTTTGATAAAAGATATCAGAAAGAAGTTAAAGGGGCATTAGGTTATATTCTTGGGGGAGGAATTAGAAACCATTCTATCTTCATTGCTATAACAAAAGTCAGGGATAACACTGTGAAGAATGTAATGGACGGAATAAAAAGATTGAGGGGATTTGGAGCTGAGGGAGTGATTACAAAAGTAAAAAGAACCATATTGAAAAAAAAATTAAAATCAATAATCTGCAGGATGCATGAAGGTTTTCTTATTTTCTTTGGTAAATACCATCCTGTAAAACTGATGCTCGAGAATAAATATGACGATAAATTTCTAATCCAAAATGGAAACAGAATCACAATAATCATCATCTAAAAATGCACTACCTAAAACCAAAGCAAATAAAGGTTGCAAATATAACTACTTCTGAGGTAGAGCTAAAGGATTTGCTAAAGGCGTGGCTTGCTATCTCTTTTGCGTTTGCCATCCTTTTCTCCGGTGGCTTATCTTTCTCATTCGGGTTTTATTATGTGTTTATTGTGTCTTCACTGACAGTGGGCATTGGGTTCTTGTTTCACGAGATAGCTCACAAGCTTACTGCACAGCACTATGGCTGCTTTGCTGAATTTCGGTCTTTTGACACTATGTTAATCTTAGCAGTGCTGATGTCTTTTCTTGGCTTCATATTTGCTGCGCCTGGAGCTGTCATGATTTCTGGGCCTGTTGGCAAAAGAAGGAATGGCAGGATATCAATGGCAGGGCCTTTGACTAACATAATTCTTTCATTGCTGTTTTTCTCTTTAATGTCTGTGCCAGTCCCATCGCTTTTGAAGCCTGTTTTGTTTATAGGATTCTTTATCAACTCGCTTCTGGCTTTGTTTAACATGATACCTATTGGAAATTTCGATGGAAGAAAGGTATTGATATGGAATAAATTTGTTTATGGAACTATGGCTGCTGCATCTGTTATCCTGTTTTTTATCAGTATGCAGTTTTATAGAGCTTATGCAACCATGGGGGTGCTATAATGGCAAAATGTCCTTATTGTGGGAGAAGTCTTAGCAGCACTGGAGCAGAAAGGATCTGCTGGTTCTGCGAGCAGGATATTTCGAAAGTGGCTAACGAGGAAGAAAAGCCTGATTATAAAAAAAAGAAATAGGGGGTGGGAAAATCAAATCTCAGAAAGAGGTTGATGAGTTTTTAAGTAAAAGATTGACCAGGAGAGAGTTTATTAAAAAAGGAGTTATTGGTGTTTGTGGTTTAGCTTTGGGTTCTTATGCTTTGAACAGGTATTCAGTCAGGGCTGTAACTGACAAGTATAGTCTGGCTTTTAAGAACGATGCTCCTTCAGAGCTGTGGAAATGGTCAAAAGAGGCTGAGTTTTATTCTTCACTGCAGGATGCTGTACAGTGCAATCTTTGCCCTCATGAATGCACTATTGGCCTGAATGACAGAGGTTTTTGCAGGGCAAGGGCGAATAAGGATGGGAAGCTTTATACACTTGTTTATGGAAATCCTTCTGCAGTGCATAATGACCCTATTGAGAAAAAACCCTTGTATCATTTTCTGCCAGGCACTGCTGTACTTTCTATCTCCACCTCTGGGTGTAATCTACGGTGCAAAAACTGTCAGAACTGGAACATATCTCAGTTTAAGCCAGAGGAAACCCAGAATGCGGACTTAATGCCTGAAGAGGTTGTTAAGAATGCACTTGAGTTAGGATCTAAATCGATTGCTTATACTTATGGTGAGCCAAATATCTTTTATGAGTATATGCTTGATAGTTCTAAATTAGCTAAGAAAGCCGGCTTAAGGAATGTTAGTGTGACTGCAGGTTATATCAATGAGAAGCCATTGAGGAAACTTTGCAGATATCTTGATGCTTCTAATATTGACCTTAAGGGGTTTACTGAAGAGTTTTATGTTAAGGTTACTGAAGCAAGGCTTAAGCCTGTTCTGGATTCTATCAAGATTTTGAAAGACGAAGGTGTCTGGTTTGAAGTTACTAACCTAATAGTTCCTACATTGAGTGATGATGAAGGGCTTTATAGGGAGATGGTCAAATGGCTGTTTAAGAATGTTGGTCCTGACCATCCTGTTCACATCTCAAGGTTTCACTCTGCTTACAAGCTAACTCATCTGCCTGCAACTTCTGTTGGCTTATTGCATAAGTTGAGGGATATTGCTATGGAAGAAGGCATGCATTATGTTTATATTGGAAATATACCAGATAATTTAAATAAAGGAAAGGATACTATATGCCCTAACTGCGGTAAATTTGCGATTAGAAGAAAGGGATATTCAATAACAGAATTCAATCTGATTGATGGGGTGTGTAAGTTTTGCGGTTTTGCTATAGCGGGGGTGTGGAAATGAAAAAATATATCCTGATAATGGCTATGGTTCTGTTGGTGGGTTGTGAAGAGATAACTGAGGAGCCAATTGTTGCAAGAGAGACAGCTGTTGCTGGCAGCTGGTACCCTGATACTGAATTTTTAGCAACAAACGAACTAAATAACTTCTTTAATGAAATTCCTCCTGCTGAGATTGGTGGTAGTATTAAAGCAATGATTGTTCCCCATGCAGGCTGGAAGTTTTCAGGATTGATGGCTGCTTCTGCATTTAAATTATTAGAAGGCTCTAAATATGAAACAGTTATTGTCATAGGCCCAGCTCACACAGCAGGCTTTTTTGGAGCTTCCATAGCGCCTGTTACTCACTATAAATCCCCTCTTGGCATGGTTAAGCTGTCTAAGAAAGCAAAGGGTCTTTTGAGTGAGCCTAATTTTGTTTCAAATGCCGAGTATCATAGCCAGGAGCATTCTATTGAGATTGAGCTACCTTTTTTGCAGAAGGTTTTAGGTGATTTTGAGTTGGTTCCTATTTTGATAGGAAGTAATACTAATTATGAGCAGTTAGAGCAGATTGCAGCTTCAATAAAGACTATTGTTGATGATTCCACACTTATTGTAGTCAGCTCTGACTTTACGCATTATGGCCCTAATTATGGGTATATACCTTTTACTGAGAATGTCGAGGAGAATATCAAAGAGCTGGATAATGGCGCTCTTAATGCTATTGTTGGTAAAGGTCCTAAGGGTTTTTATGATTATGTGACTGATACGGGAATAACTGTCTGCGGCAGATACCCCATAATTGTTCTTTTGAATATGCTGGGAGATACTGCTTTAAACGTAAGGGTGTCTGCTTATGATACTTCAGGAAGGATGACTGGGGATTTTACAAACTCTGTAAGCTATGTTTCGCTTATCTTTTTTGAAGAAGGTTCTGGCCAGGAATCTTTGGGTTCAGAGGAGAAGGAGGTTCTTATGAAATTAGCCAGGGAGACAATTGAGCTGTATGTCAGGGAGGGAAAGACTCTAGAACCTGATATGGGGATTATTTCTGATTATCTAGGGCTTCAGAAGAAGCAAGGGGCTTTTGTAAGTTTAGACAAGAACGGAGCGCTTCGCGGCTCAATTGGGCATCTGCTTCCTCATGAGGAATTATATCTGACTGTCAGAGACAATGCTATCAGTGCGGTTAGTAAGGATGCAAGGTTTTCGCCTGTACAGCCTGATGAGCTGGATGAGATTGAAATCACTGTCTCTGTTTTGGGTATTCCTGTTTTAGTGGCGGTAAATAGTTGGGAGGAATATCTGGATGTATTAGTTCCTCTGAAGGACGGTGTGATTATCCGGTATGGTGGAAAACAGTCAACTTATCTGCCTCAAGTGTGGGGGCAACTTCCAGATAAAGAAGAGTTTTTATCAAGGCTATGCATGAAGCAAGGTTCTTCTGCTGACTGCTGGAAGCAGCCTGGTGCTGAAATCTATAAATATTCTGCACAGGTTTTTTATGAGCATGAATTTGATTGAAAATGTTTAGGAAGTTAGTTAAGAATCCAATATTTTACTCTATAACTGCTCTTGGGTTGTCTGCGATTATTACGCAGATTTTGGTTCTTAGAGAGTTTCTTTCTGTTTTTAACGGAAATGAATTGGTTTTGGGTGTCATTCTTGGTAACTGGCTGTTGTTGATTGGTTTAGGCTCTTATTTCGGGAAGTACATTGATAAGGTTAAGAATAAGGTTAAGTTATTGATTTATTCTCAGATAGTTATTGGTGTTTTGCCAATTATTTCTATATTTATGATTAGGGCTTTAAGAAGTACTTTCTTTTTACAAGGTGAAATGGTTGGTATTGTGCATATATTCTTTTCTTCCTTCTTGATATTACTGCCTTATTGTGTCATTACTGGCTATTTGTTAGTGTTAGCATGTATGCTGTTTTCTTCTAAGGAGAAATCTATTGGTGAAATCTATTCAATAGATGTTTTTGGGGATATTCTAGGCGGAGTGTTGTTCAGCTTTGTTCTGATTTATTTCTTTAATCCTTTTCAGATATTGTTTATTATTTTTATTGTCAATTTCTTAGCTGTTATTTTTGTTGCTTACAAGAATTCTTTTATTTTTATAAGAAATGCTTTATCTTTTATCTTGATCCTTTTTTTCATTGGTTTTTTTTCTATTGATTTAAATGAGATGTCTACTAAAATAATGTTTAAAGGCCAGGAATTGGTTTATCAGGAAGCTTCTTTGTATGGGAACTTGGTTGTTACAAGAACTCAAGATCAGCTGAACTTTTTTGAGAACGGAGTTCCTTTGTTTACAACAGAGGATACTATTATGAATGAAGAGGTTGTTCATTATCCATTATTGCAGCATGATAATGCTGAAGCTGTTTTATTGGTTGGAGGCGCTGTTTCTGGAACTGCGAAAGAGTTATTGAAATATGGCGTTAAGATAGATTATGTTGAGCTGGATAAGTCAGTTATTTCATTGGGGCTGAAGTTCACTAAGAATCTTCAGGGTGTTAATGTCATCAATAAAGATGGTAGAAGGTATGTTAAGGAAACTTCTAAGAAATATGATGTTGTTATTATTGATCTGCCAGAACCTACCACAGCTCAACTTAATCGTTATTATACAACAGAGTTTTTTGAAGAAATCAGAAAAATACTAAACCATAACGGAATTATATCATTAAGTTTAGGGCTTTCTGCTAACTATTATAGTGACGAAATAAAAAAACTTAATTCAGCTCAATATAAAAGCCTTAAAAAAGTTTTTTCAAATGTTATAGTTGTTCCTGGCAATAAGTTATATTTCATAGCGTCGGACAATGAATTAACTTATGATTACGATCAATTACTAAATAAAAAAGAAATTAATAATATATACGTGAATAAAGACTATTTGAAAGGAATTTTGACTGATGACAGGATTGAAAGTGCTTTGTCAACTTTAGAAGAGGATGTTAATGAGAATCTTGATTTTAAGCCAAGCAGTTATTACTTTCAATTAATTAATTGGGTAAAGCATTTTGAGAACAACTATCAATGGATACTAATCATTTTTACTATTTTACTAATTATTTTATTTCTTAAAATTAAACCAATTCCGTTTGCTGTGTTTACAACAGGGTTTGCAGGCTCAGCACTCGCTGTTTTGATATTGATTGGTTTTCAGATTATATATGGCTTTGTTTATTTTAAGATTGGGCTGTTGATCACTGCTTTTATGGTTGGTTTAGCAATTGGCTCTATCTTTATGAACATGACTTTAGGTAAACGGAATTTTAAGAGTTTGATTAAGATTGAGTTTTTGATTGCTTTGTTTTCTTTTATTTTACCGTTTTTGATGATTTTATTTTCTAAATTTAGTAATGGTTTGTTAGTTGTTTTGTCATCTGAACTGTTTTTTCCTTTATTGTCTTTGATTGCTGGCTTACTGGTTGGTTTAGAGTTTCCTTTAGCTGCTAAGCTTCATTTTAAGGATGTTCCTTCTACTGCTTCTGCTGTGTATAGTCTGGATTATATTGGCGCTTGTGTTGGGGCTTTGCTGGTAAGTGCCTTGTTGATACCTGTTTTTGGTATTGTTAATGTTGCTATAGTTGTTGGCTTATTGAACTTGGTTAGTGCTGTTGTGCTGATAAGAAAGAAGATGTCTTTTCCTTATGTTGTTTTGTTTACTGGTTTTATTGTCCTTCTTGGCTATTTGATTATAAGTGATAAATATAGTCAGTTGGTCTTTAACTTTTCTTTTAGTTCTTTTTATGTTAATATTACTTTGATTACTTTATTTTTTGGCATAGCTGTTGTTTTGCTTTGGAGGAAGTTCTTTAATGAAGAGATAAAAAGGAGACTATTGAAGTGGGTTAGTTTTATTGTGTTTTTGCCAGCTGTTTTTTATCCAATCTTTAAGTGTTACTTTAAGGTTCCTTATGCTTTCTGCCATGTTTGTCCGCAGAAATGCGTGTTTGGCTATGTAAGGCCGGCTTTGATTCCTGGTGTTCTGATACAGAACCTGGATAAAAGGTTTTGGTGCTATAATCAGTGTCCTATTGGTTCATTACAGGATTCGCAATGTAAAAGAAGTTTGAAGGTTCCTAAGTTTATTAGGACGATTGTTAGGCTGCTTGTTTTGATTTTTGTTGTTGTGACTTATTTTGTGATTAAATCCTCTGTAGAGATGGAGGTCATTGAAGGAAGCAGCTTTTATTTGTATATGTTCCAGAACGGGTTTATAGTCAGCTTAACTGTTTTGGTTGTTGCTTTGGTTATTTATTTGGTTTCTTTTTTTATTAAGAGGTTCTGGTGCGATTATTTTTGTCCTGTTGGGACTTTTAGTGATTATGTTTTGAAGGTTGAGGAGAAGATAAATAAAGAAAAACCAAAACCATTATAAATATATTAGCCACATCAACAACCATGAGCTCAAAAGAGGAAATAGCAAAACTTCTGAAGAATAAATTCTACCAACCATAAACTTGAATAGCTCTACATTCACCTGGAATCTCTTGGCCTTCTGCTTTCAAAGTCATTCCTGCGCCTAACATACTTTCCAATGCTTGTTGTGTTGCAGCTATGAAATCTATTTGAGGCAATTCTCTTTGCTTTCCTGCAACAAATGCTTCCATTCCTTCTTGCATTTCAAAAGCTAAATCAGGTGAAGTAGACTCAGCTGCAGAACTACCTCCCATTAATTCCGTATAATGAGAATCTCCCATTACATAGGCTCTTCGGCTTGTCTGGCTCCAATATTGAAACAATGACAATATGGCTTGATTTGTAATATCACATATTCTGTTCTTATCCTGCAAAGCAGGAGATAATTTGCTCATTATTAATACCCCTCCATTTAGTTGTTTAGTTATGGTTTACTATCTACTTTAAATAATTATTGACTTGCAAAACAAAACAATTATAAACCTTAAATCCATTATTTCTAACCATGAGTTCAAAAGAGGAAATAGCAAAACTTCTGAAGAGATACATAAAGCATGATGTTCAGATAGAAACACCATCAAACCCTGAGTTTGGTGATTATGCTGTGCCTTGCTTTAGTTTAGCTAAGGTGTTTAAGAAGAATCCTGTTGAGATAGCTAAAGAACTGGCAGAGAAGATACCAGCAAGTGATTTAGTGAATAAAGTGGAGGCAAAAGGGCCTTATCTTAACATATTCACGAATAAAGAGGATTTGACAAAGGATGTTCTTAAGAAGATTGTAAAAGAAAAAGACAAATACGGCTCATCAAATACAGGGAAAGGGAAAAAGATATTGATTGAGCATACAAGCATCAATCCAAACGCTTCTCCTCATGTTGGAAGGGCAAGAAACGCATTAATTGGGGACAGCATTACACGAATATTAAAGTTCCAGAACTATAAGGTTGAAACGCATTACTTTGTAAATGATATCGGAAAGCAGATTGCGATGCTTGCTTTAGGAGCTGGGAAAAAGAAGGTGAAGTTTAATGATCTATTAAAGATTTATATTAACATCAATAAAAAAGTAGAGAAAAATCCAGAACTAGAAAAAAAGGTTTTTGGATTACTGCAAAAATTAGAGAACCACGATAAACAAACAGTGAAAAGCTTTAGGGATATTGTTAATGTCTGTATCAAAGGCCAGACAGAGATTTTCTCTAAATTAGATATAAAATATGATGTTTTTGATTATGAGTCAGACTATCTGTGGAAAAAGGAAACAAAGGATGTTTTGGAAAAGCTGAAGAAGACGAAAAAATTATTTGAAGACGAACAAGGACGTTTAGTTTTAGACCAGAAAGGGTTTGATTTAGCAATGAAAAGCCCTGTTTTGGTCTTGACAAGAGCTGATAAAACAAGTTTATACCCATTAAGGGATATGGCTTATACAATAGACAAGGAGAAAAAGGGATTTGATAAAAATATTTTAGTGTTAGGGGAGGACCAAAAGCTTTACTTTCAGCAGCTGAAAGCAGGTTTGTCTTTGTTAAAACATAAGGCTCCTGATGTAATCTATTATTCTTTTGTACTATTGACAGAAGGCAAGATGTCTACAAGAAAAGGGACTTTGGTGTTGTTAGAGGACTTTATGGAAGAAGCAGTTCAAAAAGCAAAGAAAGAGATACAGACAAGAGCAAAACTAGCTAAGAAAGAGCTGGAGAAAAGGGCTGAAACCATCGGTTATGGATCAATAAAGTACTCTATATTGAAAGTAGGCCCTGAAAAAAATGTTACTTTTGACTGGAAGCATGCTTTGGCTTTTGAAGGAGATACAGGGCCTTATCTGCAGTATGCATATGCAAGGATTTGTTCTATATTGAGGAAGTATGGCAAGAAATTGGAGCATAACACAGACCTCTCATTACTTGGAGAAGTATCAGAAGTAAATCTGATTAAAAAGTTAGAGGAATTTACTTTGGTGGTTAAGGATGCTGAATTACAGTTAAAACCTCATTTGATAGCCAGCTATCTTTATTCTTTGTCTAAGACATTAAATGAGTTCTATCATAGCTGCAATGTTTTAAAAGAAGAAGAAAAGCTGAAGAAAGCAAGACTGTTGCTTATAGACTGTGTTAAGCAGGTTTTAGAGAATGGTTTATCTTTGTTAGGTATTAATGTCTTGGAGAGGATGTAGTCTCTTCTTTCTGGCCTTTTATCTTGCCAAAACTTTTGAT
>Ga0187833_10004920_pt1 | contig 12855 bp, 12 predicted proteins | sample ETNtaG_37_FD_167968 | JGI IMG/M metagenome (GOLD analysis project Ga0187833, IMG submission 167968) | Marine microbial and viral communities from oxygen minimum zone, Eastern Pacific Ocean - ETNP2014_SV_400_PacBio MetaG (Illumina Assembly) | ecosystem: Environmental > Aquatic > Marine > Hypoxic... | reverse complement strand
TTGCTTTTATTACTGGAATAAATTTTTCATGCCCAAATTTAACTGCATCTAACATTTGTTTCTCCGTTAGGCCCGATGTTTCAGATTCAACCATCAAAACAGCATCTTTTGTTCCTGCCACAACTAAATCTAATTTTGATTCTTTTAATTGGTCTTTTGATGGGTTCAAAACATATTCATTTTTTATATAGCCTACTCTTGAAGCTGCTATAGGCCCTTGAAAGGGCAAACCTGATATCGCTAAAGCAGCTGATGATGCTATTATCGATAATATGTCCGTTTCATTTTCTTTATCATAAGACAATACTGTAGGTAAAACTTGTACCTCATTTCTAAAACTTTCTGGAAATAATGGACGAATAGGTCTATCAACTAATCTTGAAATTAAAGTTTCAGATTCGGTTGGCCTTGCTTCTCTTTTAAAATAACCTCCTGGTATTTTTCCGGCTGCATAGTATTTTTCTTGATAATTAACCTGTAGTGGAAAATAGTCCGTGTCAGGATTAACCTTTTTTGCACCAACTACTGTTGAAATAACAACAGTTTCGCCACAAGTAGCAATTACAGCTCCGTCAGCTTGGCGCGCTATCCTGCCTGTTTCTAGTATAATTTTTTTACCACCTAATTCGATTTCTTCTTTGTGAATTTTAAACATTTATTTCCTTAAATTTAATTTGCTTAATATATTGTTATAAGAATCAACATTATGATTCTTTAAATACTCAAGTAGTCTTTTTCTTCTATTTACAGCTCTTAGTAGCCCAAGAGATGAATGATTGTCTTTTTTAGATTTTTTCAAATGTTTCGAGATTTTATCTATTTTTTGTGTTAATAGTCCAATTTGAATTTCCGATGATCCTGTATCTTTTTCATTTATTGCTAGTGATTTAATTACGTTTTTCTTATTATTTTTCATATTTATATTCGTGTGTTTCCTTTATTAATTTTTCTATCTTTTCTGCATAATCAAAAGATTTATCACTTACAAATAAAATTTTAGGTAAAAATTTTAAGTGAATTTTTTTTGCTAAAGCTTTTCTAACAAGGTATGAAAAATCAGTTAACAAATTTACTGTTTTGTCTGAGTCTTTCCCGCCCAATGGTATAACGTAAGCTCTGGCACTTTTTAAATCTGGGCTCATTCTAACTTCTGTAACAGTAATATTATTTGTTTCTAAAGTTGGCACTTTGGCTTCTCCTTTTAAAAATATTTGACCTAAAGATTGTTTAATCATTTCTCCAACCCTTAACTGTCTTTGAGAAAATTGGCTATTGTCTCGTCTTTTCATTAAACTCTTCTCTCAATTGTCGTTACATTGTATGCCTTGATAATGTCTTTTTTTTTATAATCCACAAAATCTTTTAGAATAATTCCACACTCTAGTCCTGCACTGACCTGTTTTACTGCATTTTTTTCTCTATAAATACTACTAATTTTTCCAGTATACACTATATTGCCATCTCTTATTATTCTGGCATTTGAATTTTGGTTTATTTCTCCTTCCATAACTTTAGATCCAGCAACTTTTCCAAATTTTGAAACATTAAATATTTCTACAACTTCTGCCGAACCAATTATTTGCTCCTCAATATCAGGCTTCAGCATGCCCGATAAACTAGATTTTATAAAATCTAAAACTTCATAAATTATATTAAAATATTTTATCTCTATTTTATTATGTTCTGCCATCTTTTTTGCTTCTTTGCTTGGCTTTACATTAAATGCAATTAAAATAGCATTTGACGCTCTTGCTAAAGAAACGTCAGTTTCGGATACTAGTCCTATATCGGAATGAATTATTTTTGGTAAAACCTCTTCATTTTTAATATTTAAAATAGCAGTTTTAATTGCTTCGCTTGATCCTCGCACATCTGATTTAATAATAATATTTAGTTCTTTAATTTTATTATCTTTAAAAGCAGAATCTTGCGTGGCTAAAACCAATGAGCTTTTTTCTGTTTGCAAATTCTTTTTTCTATATGCATTTATCTCTTTTGCTTTACTTTCATTTTCCACAACAATAAAATCATCCCCCGTCTTAGTAGGACTATTCATTCCCAAAATTTCTACTGGAGTAGATGGTATCGCCTGTTCAATTGTGGCACCTTTATCATTTATTAAAGCTTTAATTTTTCCCCAGGTTAATCCGCTAACAAAATAATCGCCCTTTTTTAAAGTTCCATTAATTATAATCACCGTTGATATGGGACCCCTACCTACATCAATTTTTGACTCTAATATTACACCAGAAGCTTTACTCTTATAATCTGATTTTAAATCAAGTAACTCCGCTTGAAGTAAAATATTTTCTTTAATTTTATCTAAATTTTTTTTGGTTTTTGAAGAAACTTCTGAAAATAAAGTATCTCCACTAAGTTCTTCAGCTATTAATTCATACTCTAATAACTGATTTTTTACATTTTGTGGATTTGCTTCATGTAAATCACATTTGGTTATTGCAACTACTATTGGTACTTTTGCTGCTTTTGCATGTTTTATTGCTTCAACAGTTTGAGGCTTAACACCGTCATTTGCGGCAACAACCAAAACTACAATATCTGTTAATTTTGAACCTCTTGCTCTCATTTCGGTAAACGCTGCATGACCAGGAGTATCAATAAACGTAATTTTCTCGTTGTTAATATTTACTTGATATGCTCCTATATGTTGAGTAATACCGCCATGTTCTCCCGAAACAACATCCGTATTTCTAATTGAGTCTAGTAAAGATGTTTTCCCATGGTCTACATGACCCATTACTGTTACGATTGGGGCCCTTTTTTTTAAATCTACTCCAGATGATAATGATGTTTTATCAATTTTTATATCAATTTTTTCTTCTCTTATAGGATTATGTCCAAATTCTTTTATCAAGTATTCAGCTGTATCTGCGTCGATAGAGTGGTTAATTGTTGCTGTTACACCCATGCTTAGAAGATGTTTGATGAGACTGCTGGTTTGTTCAGCCATTCTATTCGCTAATTCCCGTATCGTTATTACTTTTGGTATATCAACATTTCTAATTATAGGTTTGTCATTTTCCAATGATGCGTTTTTAGAAATTGCGTAATTTTCTTTTTTTTTTGCCCTCCTAATAGATGCCAAACTTCTAGATTTAAATCCAAGATTATCTTCATCTAAAGCTCTTGAAAGAGTTAGTTTATATTCCCTTTTTTTAACAATCGGTTTGCTCTTAATTACTTTTCCTTCAACAATTTGTCCTTTGGCTCTTCTTGTAGCTCTTTGCTCTGCAAGTTTTCTTTTTTCAGAGTCTTTTTTAATTAAGTCCAAATTATTAATAAAATCTTTATCAGTTTTGGTGCCAGGCCTAACATAGCCTCTACTAGGTTGTTGATTTGTTTTTTTAAATCCTGATTTAATATTTTTTTTTTCGATTATTACAGAATTTTTATTATGACTTTCTGCATATCTAATCTTGGCAGATCCTTTTTTACTTAAACCTGGTATCGATAGAGTCAATTTTTTCTTAAAATTTTTCTTTTCCATAAAGATTGTCTAATAAACTATATTTCTTGCACTCATTATTAAATTATCCGCTTCTTTTTTTGTTAAAGCAAAATCCTCCAGGTAACCTTTAATTTTAATTTTTTCACCTTTAATAATATCGTAACCGCCTATAAGTTCATCCGAGGCTAATTCAGCAAAATCTTTCAAATTTAAAATTTTTTGCTCTCCTAGAGTTACTAGCATACCCTGTGTTAAACCTTTAAGATTAATTAAATCTTCAGCTACACCTAATTCTTTAATTTTTTTTGATATTTCTTCAGCATCTTTTTTTAAAAATTCTGCCGCTCTATTAATCAGCTCTTCTGCTATTTTTTCATCTATTCCTTCGGTCTTGGTAATATCATCAATTGTAGCTTGTTCTATATCTTCTATTGAAGAATATCCCTCAGCAACAAGTAATTGTCCTAAAGTTTCATCAAGTTCTAAACTTTTTACTAAATCATCTGTTTTTTCTTTAAATTCTATTTGTCTACGTTCTGATTCTTCTTTTTCGGTTAAAATATTTATTTCATAATCCATTAGCTTTGATGCCAATCTCACGTTTTGTCCTCTACGTCCTATTGCTTTGCTTAAATTTTCTTCATTTAAAATTACATCCAGTCTTCTATAATTATTATCTATTATAACTTTTTGGACCTCTGCAGGCGATAATGCATTAACTACTAATACAGCTGGATCCTCTGACCAATGTACTATATCTATTTTTTCACCTTGTAACTCGTTTACAACAGCCTGAACTCTACTTCCTCTCATGCCAACGCATGCCCCAACGGGATCTAGAGAAGTATCTTTAGCATTTACACAAATTTTAGCTCTACTACCTGGGTCTCTGGCTGAAGATTCAATCTCAATTAGACCATCATATATTTCAGGAACTTCTTGAAAAAATAACTTTTCCATAAATTTAGGATTGCTCCTAGACAAAAAAATTTGTTGTCCCTTAACTTCTCTTCTAACGTCATAACAGTATGCCTTTACTCTATCTCCTGTTTTAATATTTTCTCTGGGTATCATCTCATCTTTTCTGATTATTCCTTCGGTTTTTCCAAGATCAACTATTACATTTCCAAATTCTAATCTTTTTACGATTCCACTTAAAATTTGATCCTTTTTGTCCTTAAAATCATTATATTGTCGTTCTCTTTCAGCTTCACGAACATTTTTGGTAATAACCTGTTTAGCTGTTTGTGCTGCAATTCTTCCAAAATCAAATGCGGGTAGAGTTTCTAATATTTCATCACCAATTTTTTTATTTTTATTTTCTTCACTAATTTTTTTTGCCTCAGTTAATGAAATTTCGGTATTATGATTGGTGGGATTCTCAACAATTATCAATACTCGATATATATCAATATCTCCAGTTGATCTATCAATTGCAACCCTGATATTGTTTTCAAATCCAAATCTAGATTTCGCTGCTTTTTCTATTCCTGATTCCATTGATGACAAAATTAGATCCTTATCAATGGCTTTTTCTAAAGCAACTGCTTCTGCAATTCTAATAAGTTCAAGTTTATCTGATCTTTTATTTAACATTTCTACTATCTCCAAAAAAAAATGGGCCTAAGCCCATTTTTGAAATTCCAACAATGTAGCATGAATATATTAAATTTAATTAATTTTTCAAGATCTACTTAGAAAAAAGATCTCTTTTATCAGTTTTTTCCCAGGAAAAAGAACCATTGGCTCCTGGTTTTCTTCCAAAATGACCGTAGGCCGCTGTACATTCGTATATAGGTTTATTTAAAACTAACATTTCCCTGATGCCTCTTGGGCTCAAATCAAAATTATTCTTTATTACATTTTCCACATACTTGGTTTTTTCTTCATCTTCATCAAAAAGATCAATATAGATTGATAAGGGTTTGGATATTCCAATAGCATATGCAAGTTGAATTAAACATTTGTTAGTGATTTTTGAAGCAACAATATTTTTTGCAATATATCTTGCGGCGTATGCGGCTGATCTATCAACCTTACTTGGATCTTTTCCAGAAAAAGCTCCTCCACCATGAGGTGCTGCTCCACCATAAGTATCAACTATGATTTTTCTTCCTGTTAATCCTGAATCTCCATCAGGTCCTCCAATAATAAATTGGCCCGTTGGATTTACATAAAATTCCTCTTCCTTTAATCCAGATAATAATTCTTTTGAGAATGATTTTTCTAAATATGGACGAACAATTTCCCTAACCTGAGACTGATTAATATCTGGAGAATGTTGGGTGGAAATTACAATTGATTTTACTTTTGTTGGCATTCCATTTTCATAGATCATTGTAACTTGACTTTTTGAATCTGGTTCTAATTTATTCGCAATACCTTTTTTTCTATCAGCTGCCATTAATTCCAATATTTTATGGGAATAATAGATTGGTGCTGGCATTAAACTTTCTGTTTCATTGCATGCATAACCAAACATTATGCCTTGATCTCCAGCTCCATCATCCTTGTTGCCTTTCGAATCAACCCCCATAGCTATATCTGACGATTGAGAATGAAGATGAATTTCAACATCAGAATTTTTCCAATGAAATCCCTTTTGTTCATATCCAATATCTTTAATACATTCTCTAACTTTTTGCGTTAATTTATCTTTTCTTATTTCTGGTCCTCTTGTTTCTCCTGCCAAAACAATTTTATTAGTTGTTGTTAAAGTTTCGCATGCTACTCTTGAAAAAGGTTCCTTTGCCAAATAAGTATCCACTACCATGTCAGATATGCGGTCACAAACCTTATCAGGATGACCTTCGGAAACAGACTCACTTGTGAAAAGATAATTTTTTTTCTTCATTTTTTTCAACTTTTTTAAAGTAAAAAATTAATAAAATATATAAAATAATTATAATAGTAAAAATTTTATTTCCATATATTGAAAAAATCGTTTTACTTTTATGCTTTGGCAAACTCGCTACGATTGCGCTTGTGTCATTAAATTTTATTTTGTGCAATATTCTACCTTTGGGATCTATAAAAGCTGAAATTCCATTATTGGCAGATCTTGCAATATAATTGCCTTCTTCAATCGCTCTATAAACTGCCTTGTTAAAATGTTGATAAAGACCTATCGAATCACCAAACCATCCATCTTCTGAAATGTTCACAATTAAATCTATATTTTGTTTTTTAATATTAATTTTACCTGAATAGATTATTTCATAACAAATTAGGGGCAATAATTTAAAATCATAAAATTTATTTTTTATATTTATTGTATTTCTTTGTTCGCCTTTGGAAAAGGATTCATGTCCATGCGTAATTTTTTTTAATCCTACTTTATGAAGATATTTTTCCATTGGTAAAAATTCCCCGAACGGAACAAGTTTATTTTTGTTATAACTACTAATTACATTCAAATTGTTGTCTACAATCGCCAGAGAATTATAAATATTTTTAACATTATTTTTATATTCTAAATTATTAATTCCAAAAATAATTAAATGTAAATTTGAAAACGCATTGGTAAATATTTTTTGATATTTTTTTATCTCGCTCAAGTATATGGATGGAAACATTCCTTCTGGCCAAATAAAGATAGTTTTTTGATCAGGACGTGGATTACTTAATTCTATCAATTTTTTAATCATTGCGTCATTATTTTCAGCTTTAAGAAATTTTTTTAAATCAATATTCGGTGATATTATTTTTATTATAAAATCATGTTTTTTGATATTCTTTTCTTTAAATTGCGACAATACGTTAAGTCCATACAAATAATTTACAGCAAAAAGAATTAGCAAAAAGAGAGAAAAAAAATATTTTATACTATATTTTGTTTTAACGAATAAAATAAAAGGTAAAGAAAAAATAGTTATTGAAATTAAGTTCAGTGAATAAGTTCCAATAATTGAAATGACTTGAATAGTTTCCAAAGACCATGACCAACTATATGCAATTAGATTCCATGGAAAGCCACCTAATACATTTCCTCGTATAAATTCTAAAATTGAGAAAACTAACGAAAAAAATAAAATAAAACTTATTTTTTCAGAAATAAACTTTTTCAGTACCAATGTACTTATACCATAAAAAATTGCCAGAAAAGCAGGAACCAAAATAATTGCAAAAGGAATTAAATATCTGAACATATCTTCATAAGTCAGAGAAATTGAAATCCAATATAAGCCGCTTAAAAAATAACCAAAGCCAAATAACCATCCTATAAGAAAAAAATATTTATTACTTAATTTAAATTTTTTTCCAATATTTAAAATATACAAAAGAAGAGAAAAGGTTAAAAAATTTATAAAAATTAAATTGTAAGGTGAAAAACTAAAAGAGGTAAAAAACCCTAAAATAAAAGGAGCAAAAAAAAAAATATAATTTTTGTTTTTAAATGTATGATGCAAAGTTGTTTTATTAAAGTATTTTTATAATCTTATTCTCTATTTTTTTCATTACTTTATAATCTCTAAATTTTTTATGATCATATCCTAACAAATGTAAATACCCGTGAAACCACATTTTATCAAATTCCAAATTGAAATTGCTACCTTTTGATCTTTGATTTATTATCTCATAGCTCAAAGCTATATCCCCCAAATAAATTTTGGTATTGGTTTTTTTTTTTAAATCAATGGTACTCAAATTTGGAAAAGATAAAACGTCTGTTATTTTGTTTTTGTTTCTAAATTTTTTATTTAAATATTTCATTTTAGAGTTGTTAGTTAACAAAATTGTCAATGAAAAATACCCTTTCTTTAATGAATTGAATTTAAATATTTTTTTGATTTTTTTTTTAATATAGTTACTTGGATTTTTAATTTTTTTGTTCCATAATTTATTTTCTACCACCACATCAACATTAATCATCTTTGAAATCATCATATGCTTTTACAATTTTAGTAACTAGTGGATGCCTCACAACGTCAGTATATTCAAAATTTACGATGGATATCTCATTCAATTTTTTTAACAAATCTATTGATCTAAGCAATCCTGATTGATTTTTGTTTATTAAATCAACTTGTGAGGAATCTCCGTTTATAACAATTTTTGAGTTTTCGCCTATTCGAGTTAAAAACATTTTAATTTGAACATCGGTGGCATTTTGTGCCTCATCAAGGATTGCAAATGAATTCTTCAATGTTCTTCCTCTCATGAAAGCCACAGGTGCTATTTCGATGTCACCAATTTCTATTTTTTTTTGTATTTTTTCATAATCTAATAAATCATAAAGGGAATCATATAGGGGTCTAAGATATGGGTCGACCTTGTCCTTCATGTCCCCGGGTAAGAACCCTAATCTTTCTCCTGCTTCAACTGCCGGTCTCGACAGAATAATCCTATCAATTTTTTTTTCAAGAAGCATAGTTAGCGCAATTGCAACAGCCAAATATGTTTTTCCCGTTCCTGCGGGACCATTGGAAATTACTATGTCGCTTTCTTTTAAAGCCCTAATATAGTCTTTTTGTTTCTTTGATCTTGGAATTACAGTCCGTTTAGGAGTTTTAATTATATAATCTAATTGATGTAAATTATTACTTTTTTCATTTATCATAAATTTATCCATAGACGAAATTATATCTTTTTTTTCTATCGTGCCATAAGTTTTAAACTGATGAGTTAGAAACTCTACAGCTTTTCTAACCAGTTCATTCGATTTTTGATCTCCTTTTATTACAATAGAATTACCACGAAAATAAATATTTGATCTACTTAGTTTCTCCAAATCCTTTAGATTTGAGTCAAGTTCACCTGCCACACCCTTTAAAATATTGTTATCTTGAAAAACTAAACTAATTGAACCATTGTCAGAGTAAACTATTTTTAGATCTTTTCTAATTGTATTTAAATTATATTTTTTCATAATATTACGCTATTTTAAATTTATTCTCCATGTGTTTACCAAATAAATTATTTTGATTTGAGGAAATAATTTCTACCTGAATCAGATCGCCAGGATTACATGATGTTGATTCAAATATAACAGGCGTCATTTTTCTAGTTCTTCCAAAAAAACTATTTTGATTTTTTAATTTATTTTCAATTAAAACTTCAATTTTTTTTTTTTCTGATTCTTTATTTTTATTCAGTTGTAAATTAAAGAGCTGATTCTGAATTGTTTTTAGTCTATTTATTGTAATATCGTTATCAATTTCTCGTAATTTTGCAGCTGGCGTACCTGGTCTTGCGCTAAAAATAAATGAATAAGAATTAATAAATTCAATTTTTTTTACTAAATTCATAGTTTTTTCAAAATCCTCGTCATCTTCTTCAGGATATCCAACGATAAAATCACTTGAAAAATCTATGTTAGGGTTAATTTTTTTTAATTTTTCAATAATTGAATAATAAAATTTTATATCATGTTTTCTATTCATGAGCTTTAAAATTTTATTTGATCCACTTTGCACAGGTAAATGTAGAAAGGGCATAAGTTTTGTACAATTACTAAAGCAAGCAATCAAATCCTCCGTCATATCTTTGGGGTGCGAAGTAGTAAACCTTACTCGAGCAAGATCCTTAATTTTTTCTAATTCTAACAATAAATTTGATAATTTATATTCTTTACCATCCGATATGAAATGATATGCATTAACATTTTGTCCTAATAAGATAATCTCTTTAGATCCATTTTCTACCAGGTTTTTTGCTTCATTAATTATTTGATCAAAAGGTCTCGAATATTCTGGTCCTCTAGTATAAGGCACAACACAAAAATTACAGAATTTATCACAGCCTTCTTGAATAGTTAAAAAACTTGAAATTTTACTATTATTATTTTTTATTTTTTCTAATTTATCAAATTTTTTAGTAACATTAAATTCAGTCAAATTAATTTTTTTGTTTTCTATAAAATAATTTAAAATTTTATCGTTAATTTCATGATAGGATTGAGGGCCTATTACCATATCAATATAGGGATCTCGTTCTAACATTTCTTCTGACTCTGCTTGAGCTACACATCCTGCAACTATAACTAAGGGTTTTTTAGCATTTTTGAGATTTTTTTTTATCCGACCAATTTCAGAATAGACTTTTTCCGTAGCTTTATTTCTTATATGACAAGTATTCAAAACACAACAGTCTGCTTCCATCTGATTGTTTGTTTTCTCATAACCAATTAATTTGACTAAATCTATAATACGATTTGAATCGTATTTGTTCATTTGACATCCAAAAGTTTTTATGTAAATTTTTTTTGGCAATTAAAATCTATTTTTTTTCTTTGGTGCCATAAAGTTCCAATCTATGATCTACTAGCCGATATCCAAATTTTTTAGCTATTTTTTTTTGAAGTTTTTCAATTTCTTCATCTATAAATTCAATTACTTTACCAGATTGAACATCGATCAAATGATCATGATGATTATCATGCAACTCTTCATATCTTGCTTTTCCTTCACCAAAATCGTGTTTGGTTAATATCCCAGCTTCTTGGAAAAGTTTTACAGTCCTATAAACAGTTGCAACACTAACCTTTGAGTCAATTTTAGAAACTCTCCTGTATAATTCGCCAACATTAGGATGGTCATGAGAATCCGACATAATCTGTGCGATTAATTTCCTTTGATTAGTTAACTTTACATTTTTCTGTTTACATCTTTCTTCTATGCTAGTTGTCATCTTTTCCTAAATATATTCTAACTTATATAGAGAGGTTTAATCAAATTTTTTGTTAAATGTCCCTTTTCATACAAAAAAACAATATTCATATAATTCATGCTTTTTAAATCGTGAGAATTAAATCCATATAAATCTATTTTATTTGTAATAGTTAAACCTTTTGCTACTGCAATTGAAGTTCTGATTCCAGAGAAACTTCCAGGTCCTTGATTTACAAATAAGTGGCTTATTTTACTTAAATTAATATTATTTTGGTTTAAAAAATCAAATAACAAAATAGAAAATTTTTCATAATTATTTTTACTACTTTCAAAAGATTTATTATAAGAATTATTGTTATAGTGTGAAAAAAAACAAATTTTATCTATGGCTCCATCAATGACTAAGAAATTCATTTTGGCATATTTATTAATTATTATATTTTTAAATTCAAATTCTTATGGTGAAAATAACAGATATTTTGAATTTGATAAGGGAATTATTGCACTTATGTATCACCGTTTTGATGAACATAAATATCCCTCCACGAACATCCAAATGGATATATTCAAAGAGCAAATTAATATTATAGAAAATCTTAAGATAAGTTTTTTGCATCCAAAAAATTTTAACGAAGAAATTTCGAAACCTAATAAAGTAAAAAAAATTTTACTTACTATAGATGATGGATTTCAATCTTTTTATGATAATGCGTGGCCTTTCTTAAAAAAGGAAAATATTCCATTTATATTATTTATTTCAACGGCATATGTTGGAAAAAATGGTTATATGAATTGGGAACAGATAAAAGAAATCGAAAAAAGTGGCCTAGGAATTATTGGAAATCACAGCCATAGTCATGAATATCTAGTTGATGAAACAAATAATCAAATTATTAATGATTTAAATCAAGCCATTACATTATTTGAAAAAGAATTGGGTCATAGCCCAGACTATTTTTCTTATCCTTTTGGAGAATACAGTAATGATTTTAAAAAAATTTTAATAAATTTAAATTTTAATATTGCATTTGGTCAACATTCCGGTGTGATTGATAGTACAAAAAATTATTTGGAACTTCCTAGATTTCCTATTAACGAAAAATATGGAAATTTAGATCGATTTAAATTTATTATAAATTTACTTCCATTCCCTTATAAAGAAGTTTATCCTGAAAATAGATATTTACAAAAAAGTGAAAACCCCCCAGAGTTAAGAGTTGTATTTTTCAAAAATCAAAAAAATTTAAAAAATATCACTTGTTTCTCCAACGAGGGAAACCGATGGAGAGATTCCAAAATAAAATTTGTAGAAGAAAATATACTAACAATAAATTTTGAAGAAAAATTCACTACCGAAAGAGGAAGAATTAATTGTTCTCTTAATGACAAAAATGGATGGAGGTGGCTAGGAATTCAATATGTTATTTCTGAATATTAAGTTTAATATTTAAAGTTTAATTTCTTTTCTCAAACCAGTGGGCAAAAGTTTTACATTTTCAAAATCTGAAAGTGAATTTTTTTTAATTGTTAATTCTAGTTTTTTTGTATATTCCGTTCCCATAGCTGAATATTTGTCCAAATATTGAGTTAATTTTAATCCTGTTACTTTTTCATTTCGGTTTCTTAAATTTGCTCTTGCTTCTCTAAATTCCATATAACCGCTATGGGTATTTAAGTTTTTCTTGTAAGCTTTAATTGATGCCGTAAGAATCTTAAAGTGCATAACTTTATGATCACCATCAACATTGTCCAAAGGTTTCAAGCCCTCATCAGACC
>Ga0187833_10004918_pt1 | contig 12856 bp, 13 predicted proteins | sample ETNtaG_37_FD_167968 | JGI IMG/M metagenome (GOLD analysis project Ga0187833, IMG submission 167968) | Marine microbial and viral communities from oxygen minimum zone, Eastern Pacific Ocean - ETNP2014_SV_400_PacBio MetaG (Illumina Assembly) | ecosystem: Environmental > Aquatic > Marine > Hypoxic... | reverse complement strand
AACATTTTTCCTTTCTTAACGTATAAATTGAATTCTATTCAAAGTTGATTTATTAACAATATGTTACAATATTTACAATGAAAAAGACAATTTACAAATATATTTTTTATGAATTTACGAGATATTTCACCACAACTCTGTTTGCTTTATCTATAATAGTTTGGACTGTTCAATGTGTAAACTTCTTAGATCTAGTTACTGAAGATGGCCACGCATTTACCATTTACTTTTTATATTCCTTGTTAACGTTATCTAAAGTATTAACAAAATTAATTCCTTTCTCTTTCATGATAGCAACAGTGTTTACAATCATTAAATTAGAAAAAGATAATGAACTAATAGTTCTCTGGACTTCAGGTTTAAATAAAATCTTTATTGTTAATCATTTAGTTCGAATTTCTCTATTGGTTATGTTTTTACAGTTGATATTGACCGTAGCTGTTAATCCAACTTTATTAAATATCTCTAGAACATTATTAAAAAATTCACAATTAAAATTTGTTTCGTCTATGTTCAAGGAAAAACAATTTAATGATACTGTCGAAGGTCTTACAATATTTGTTGAAAAAAAAACAAATGATAAAACTTACAAGAATGTTTTTATACGAGATGAAAGTACAATTTTATCTTCGATAGGCACCAAGTCTTCTACAATTATTGCCAAATCTGGATATATAACTAAAGATGAAAAGAATTTAATTTTATTAGATGGTTATATTCAAAAATCGGATAACAAAAACAATATAAATTTTGTAAGATTTGAAAAAACTTCTTTCAATCTTTCTGGCATATCTACAAAAAGTATTTCTGAACCCAAAATGCAGGAAACTTCAACTTTACGAATTTTGCAGTGCTTACAAAACAAAAAAATGAATGTTCTTAATTGCAATCCTACCGAAAAAACTATGATGAATCTAAAGATAGAAATTAATAAAAGAATCGGTATGCCTTTTTTTATACCATTGATGGCCTTGATCTGTAGTTTTCTTCTTATGTCTCAAAGAGATAAAAAAATCTATCAATACAATAAATATATCTATTTTTTTGTTGGTTTTATAATCTTAACGTTAGCGGAAATAACAGTAAGATACTCTGGTAATTCATGGAGTCATGCTGCTATTTATTATTTAATTCCCGTTGGAATGGTACCATTATTTTATTTTTCTTTAATAAGAAAATTTAAATATGAAAATTTATTATAGGAAATTATGATCAGATCTTTTTTAATAAATAAATATCTTGCCCAACAATTTATAAAAATTGTTTTTATCATAAGTATAATTTTTTTCTGCATGGGTTTTATTATGAATATATTTGAAGAAATCAATTTTTTTAAAGATTTTGAAATTAATATAATTACTCCTGTTTTATTATCATTACTATTTATCCCAAGTTTACTAAATGATTTTTTTCCATTCGTAATCCTATTGTCCGGAATTTGGTTTTTTTTAAAAATAAAAAAAACAGATGAATTAACAGCTATGAATGTTTCTGGAATATCAAACCTTTCAATAATTATCATCCCAAGTATTTTATCAATTATTTTAGGTATTTTTTTTGTGACTGCTATCGATCCAGTTACATCTGTATTAGTGAAAAAATATGAAACTGTAAAAGGAAATTATGAAATAGACCAAGATTATCTTGCTACAGTTACCGTGAATGGAATATGGATTAAAGAAAAAGGTTTAAAAGCAAATTACATGGTAAGAGCTTCAAATTTAAAAAAAGAAAATTTATTAGAAGTAACGATTTATGAGTTTGACAAAAATAATAATTTTAAGAGAAGAATTGAAGCTGAGTCAGCTGATATATCTTCATTAAAATGGACTTTAAAAAATATAAAAATAATAGGCGCTGATGGGATTGAATCAACGAAAAGTATAAAAGATCCTTCATATTTTAGCATGTACGATATCAAAAAAATTAAAAGTCTATATGCCAATCTTGACACCATCTCATTCTGGGATCTTGGCAAAGAAATCCAATTATTAAAACTAAGAGGATACTCGACAAGAGAAATGCAAGTATTATTGCATAGATCCCTTGCTTTCCCTTTTTTTCTATTAAGTATGCTACTATTAAGCTCAGTATTTACTTTAGGAACAAAGTTTAATGATAATAACTGGACTTACGTATTTTTAGCCATAATCTCAAGTGTAATAATTTTCTTCTTTAATGATTTTTCTGCAGCATTGGGTAAAACGGATAAATTACCAATAGAACTTTCTGTTTGGATGCCAATAGCAATTATTTTCGTTTTTAGCGTAGTAGGAATAATTCATGCGAATCAAAAATAAAAAAAATCTTATAATAATTTATTTGTTAAATTTATTGTTATTTAATTCTAATATTAGCGCAGAAGAATTTAATATTTCAGCTAAAGAAATTCTGATTGATAAAGAAAATAAAATTGTTGTAGGAAAAGGGTCTGTTATAGCCCATGATTCTGAGGGAAAATTCATATACGCCGATAAAATAACTTATGAAAAATCAAAGGAAATATTGTTAGCAGAAGGAAGAGTAAAAATTACTGATAAAGAGGGAAATATTTTAAAAACCAGTAAAGCTACTTATGACAAAATAAATGAGAAAATTGTTACATACGATAATACTGAATTGACATTGAAAGAAGGTTATAACCTTATTGCTAAAAATATTTCATACGACACGCTAAAAAAGATATTAAATTCGAATGAAAACTCTATTTTTACTGACATAGATGAAAATATAATTGAAACAACTATGTTTCAATATGATATTAAAAATAATTTATTTTCTTCAATAGGTAAAATAAAAATTCTTGATATAAACAAAAATAAGTATTTCTTGAAAGAAATTCATATTGATACAAAAAAAAAAGAGATGGTTGGTTCTGATATTAGTGTAGTCCTAGACCAGCAACATTTCGGTGTAAATGAAAAAAGTGATCCGCGATTTGTTGCCAATGACATTTTTGTATCAAAAAATATAACCACATTATCAAAAGGAGTTTTTACTATTTGTCAAAAAAAAGAAGGTAAATGTCCTCCATGGTCTCTAAAAGCTAGAAAAATTATTCATGATAGTGCAAAAAAAAACATATATTATCAACATGCAACCTTAAAAATTTATGACGTTCCCCTATTTTATTTCCCAAGATTTCATCATCCTGACCCAACTGTAAAAAGACAGTCTGGTTTTTTATTTCCAATTTTTGCAAATAGTACTACCATGGGACCTGGTTTTTCTCTTCCATATTACTGGGCAATTAACAATGACAAAGATCTTACATTTGCACCAAAGATTTATGCGGAAGAAAACGTATTATTTTTAAATGAATACAGGCAAGCTTTCAGTAAAGGATTTTTAACTTTAGATACTGGTTTCACTGAAGGTTATAAGAATACCTCAACAACAAAATCGAGCGGATCACAAAGTCACATTTTTGCTGATCTTGATTTAAATTTAAGTCAAGATGAATCTTATGAAAGTAAATTATCTTTTAAACTTCAGCGTACTTCTAATGATACTTATTTTAGAAAACACAATATTAATACAGCCTTAGTAGATTCTGAAGATACAACCCTAAAAAATGAAATCAAATATAGTTTTAGTAAAGACGATATGCATTTAAATATTGAGGGAAGTATGTACGAAAATTTAAGAGTCAAAACAAATGAAAGATATGAGTACATCTTACCAAATATCATGTTTGGAAAAACTTTTTTTACAGAAAAATTTGGTAGTATCGATTTTAAATCAAACGCTCTTCACAATAGCTATAAAATCAATAGGCACAGAACTTCTTTAACCAATGATGTAATTTGGAGACCTTCTACTCAGACTACAAAAAAAGGTTTTGTCAATTCATTAGAAGGAATGTTGAGAAACACAAACTATGAAGCTAGAAAAACAGATAAATTTAAAGATCAAGGTACGGTAAATGAATTACATGGTGTTTTAGGTTATAAATCATCATTGCCAATGAAAAAAGATGGTATTAATTATACTAAGCTTTTTACTCCAAACTTTATGGTTAGATTTGCTCCTGGACATATGAGAGATTTAGGTACAGAAGATACATCTTTAAGTCATACAAATTTGTATTCGCTTAACAAAACGTCAGAAATTGAAGATGGTTTAGGTGCAATTTTAGGTTTTGACTTTGATATCATAGAAAAAGAAAATGATAGAGAAAAATTATCTTTATCGTTAGGACAAGTTTTTAATTATGAACTAAATAGAGATATACCTTCTACAAGTTCATTGGATCAAAAAATGTCTGATGTGGTTGGAAAAATTGACTATAATTTTTCAAAAATTGGAAGCATTGGTTATAAGTTTTTACTTGATAACAATCTTAATGATTTCAATTATAATGAAGTATCAAGCGAATTAAATTTTGGCCCAGTACAATTTAACTTAGATTATTTAGAAGAAAATAAACACGTAGGTCTTGAACACTACGCAAGCTCCGGAATTAGCTTAAATTTTAATGATCAAAATAAGTTGAGTTTTAGTACAAAAAGAAATTTCAAAACTGACAGTACAGAACTTTACAATCTTAGTTATCAATACGAAATCGATTGTCTAATTGCTGGTATAGTTTATAGAAGAGAATTTTATCAAGATAGTGAATTAGAACCTAATGATACTCTAATGTTCAGAATAACATTTATTCCGTTTGGTACTGTAAATGCACCTGCAAAAAATTAGTGATTAAAATTAAAAAAAAAATTTTCTTTATTGTAAAATCTGCGCTTGTTTTAGCTGTATTTTTAACATTAATCCTGTTTTTTTATGCGGCTTTTTTTTTCGAACCATCTTCTAAGAAAATAGAGAGCACAGAAAATAAAATTATAAAAGATGAGAAAAAATTAAAAGAAAAACAAAAGTTAATAGAATCACAAATAAGTAAAAAAACAAGTGATACAACAAAAAATGAAACCAAAATTAAGCAAGTTAAAACTACGTTAAAAGACGGTTTGTATGCAGTCCTTGAAGATAAAGCTATAACCAAATCAGATATAATTAATGAAATTAAAGTAATTATAATCTTAAATAATATGACTTATTCTAATGATAACAAAAATAAAATACAACAATTAGCTGTAAAATCAATTATTAAAAAAAATATTAAAAAAATTGAAATTGATAAAAGAGATTTTTTAAAATTTGAACAAGAAGATTTTAATAATGAATTAAATAATTTAGCAAATCGAATAAATATGGACGTAGCAACCTTAAAAAATATATGTTTATCGAATGGGTTAGATTTTTCAATAATTGAAGACCAGATAATAACAGATCTTTTGTGGAATAGTTTAATTTTTTATCTTTACAGTAATAGAATATCGGTTAATTTAAATGAGATTGACGAACAATTAAAGTCATACCAAAATAAAATAGAAACTGAAGAATATTTAATTTCAGAAATTGTAATTGAGCCTGTTGAAAAAATTAAATTAGAATCTGAGATTAAAAAACTAATAAAAAAAATTGAAATTGAAGGGTTTGAAAAAGTTGCTATGAATTTAAGCATTTCACAAAGTGCAAAAAAAAGTGGAGATTTGGGATGGTTAAATGAAAGTAAAATTTCTAAAAAATTTAAGTCGATAATATTTAACACTCCTGTAGGCGGTCTTTCTAAACCAATCTTATTAAAAAATGGAATTTTAATTTTTAAGATAAGAGATAAAAGAAAAATAAAAAGAAAAATAAATTTAGAAGAATTAAAAAATCAATTGGTAATATCTGAAAAAACTAAAATACTACATATGTACTCAAAGTCACATTATGACAATTTAAGAAGATCAACGCCAATAAAATTTTTTAATGAATAAATCAATAGCAATAATTGCCGGCGAACCAAATAGCATTGCTTCTGAAATTATTTTTAAAAGTTGGCTATTTAGAAGACAATATATTCACAAACCATTATTTATCATTGGAAGTATTCATCTTAAAAATTTAAAAAAAAAAAAATTAAATTATCAAATTAAAATAAAAAAAATTGATAATAATTTCAAAATAAGTGATTTAAAAAGCAATGAATTACCAGTATACGATATTAAATATAAACAAAAGAAATCTTTCGAAAAAATATCAAAGAAATCAAACAAATATATTTTAAAATGCTTTGACCATGCAATAGAATTAGCTGAAAGTAAAAAAATTCTTGGTTTCATTAATTGTCCAATTTCCAAGGAATCTTTATTTAAAAAAAAACATCAAGGAATTACTGAATTTCTCTCAAAAAAATCTGGTAGGAGTGGTAATGAAGTCATGCTGATTTATAATAATAAGTTATCGGTCGCTCCAATAACAACACACATACCTTTAAATCAAGTTAGTTCAAAAATAGAAAAACTTAAAATTATAAAAAAGGTAAAAATTATAAATGCCTTTTATAATAAAATTTTTAATAAAAAACCAAATTTTGCAATTCTTGGTTTAAATCCACATAATTTCTCACCGTCAAAAAAATCTGAAGAAAAAAAAATTATATACAAGGCAATAAAAAGTTTATTAAAATCAAAAATTAAAGTATCTGGACCTATTCCAGCTGACTCGAGCTTTATGATTTCTAAAAAATATAAATTTGATGTAATAATTGGCATGTATCACGATCAAGTACTTACGCCTTTTAAGGCTATATATAATTATAATGCAATAAACATTACATTGGGATTGCCGTATATTAGAATATCTCCAGATCATGGTGTGGCTGAAGATATAATTGGAAAAAAAATTGCAAATCCTAGAAGTTTGATAGAATCTATTAAATTTTTTAATCACATAAATTAACAAATGAAACTTTTACAAAAAGCTAAAAAAAGTCTAGGACAGAATTTTTTAACAGATAACAATATCATAAATAAGATAGTTGAAATTGGAAATATTAATAAAAATAAAACGGTTATGGAAATAGGTGCTGGATACGGAAATTTAACAAAAACGATAGCTTCAATGGGAGCAAAAAAAATTTTTGCAATTGAAAAAGATAAAAAATTAGTTTCTCTTTTAAAAGAGAAATTTAAAAATTATAATAATATTAAAATAATTAATCGTGATATTTTAAATATTATTGAAGAAAATAAATTAGAACAAAACATTATTGTTTTTGGTAATCTGCCATATAATATTTCAACTAGAATATTAGCATCATTAATACTACTTAAAAAATGGCCTCCATGGTACGAGATTTTAATTTTAATGTTTCAAAAAGAAGTGGCTGAAAGAATTATAGCAAAAACACAAACGAAAGAATTTGGTAGATTATCAGTTTTGTCAAATTGGAGATTAGAGGTAAAGAAACATTTTAATGTTTCTAATAATTGTTTTTTTCCAAAACCTAAAATTACTTCAACAGTGCTTTCATTTAAACCTAAAAAAAATAATCAATTTAATTTGAAAAATCCAAAAAACTTAGAAAGAGTAACTAGAATTCTTTTTTCAAATAGAAGAAAAATTATAAATAAAAATTTTAACAAACTATTTAAACAAAATAAAACAGTGGCTAAAAATTTAAATATTAATTTAAATCAAAGACCAGAAGAATTAAGTAGTGAAATATTTTATAAAATTGCCTTGCAATATGAAAAATTATTCAACTAGTTCTTTTATTTTCTTTTTAATATCGCCTAAATTTTGTTTCTGACTTAGACCTTTTTTTTCAGACATTATTATGCTTAATATCTGATCATAACATTTGTTTAAATCATCATTAACAACCACGTAATTATATTCGTTCCAATGTGATATTTCTTCGTTAAATTTATTCATTCTTTTTTCAACCAATTTTTCTTGTCCTTTATGTCGATTTAATAATCTTTCTTTTAAAACTTTTAGATTGGGTGGTAAAATAAAGAATGTCACAAGCGATAAATTTTTAATTTTATTTAATTGTTTTGTTCCTTGCCAATCAATGTCGAATAATACATCTTTTCCTTGGGATAATAATTCTAGTACTGATTTTTTTAAAGTGCCATAACAATTATCAAAAATATTCGCATATTCAAAAAAACTATTTTTTTTTAACAAATCTTCAAATTCTTCATTACTGACAAAATGATAATCTTTCCCATTAATTTCACTATGTCTAGGTTTTCTTGTGGTGTAAGAAATTGAAATTACAAAGTTTATATTATTTTCTACAAGCTTTTTAGTTAGTGTAGTTTTCCCTGTCCCTGATGGTGAAGACAAAACAAACATCATACCTTTTTTCTCTACATCCATAACGTTATTTATAGGTCTGATATTTTTGTAAAATTTTCTTAAGCTGATTTACTCTCAATAAATTTTATGGCATCACCAACTGTAAGAATTTTTTCTGCATCGCTGTCGGAAATTTCAGAACCAAATTCTTCTTCGAAAGCCATAACAAGCTCAACTGTATCTAAACTGTCAGCACCTAAATCATCAATAAAATTCGCTTCATCAATCACCTTAGCTTCTTCTATACCCAAATGATCAGAAATCATTTTTTTTACCTTGCTTGAAACATCCTTTGTCATATGTAAATTCCTTAATTTAAGTTATTAGTTCTTAATAAATTATTAATTAATTTTGTCAAGACATATACATTCCGCCATTTACGTGAATCGTTTCACCTGTTACGTAAGAAGCTTGATCCGAAGATAAAAATGCGACACAATTCGATACATCTTCGCCTGTTCCAAGTTTTCCCATTGGAATTCTAGATATTAAATGAATTTTAACTTTCTCTGCTATATTCGTAGTCATATCAGAAATTATAAATCCTGGCGACACACAATTGATTGTTATATTTTTTTTTGCATACTCAATAGCCAGACTTTTTGACATTCCAATAATACCTGCTTTGGAAGCAGCATAGTTAGATTGACCCAAATTACCAGTGTGTCCTACAACTGAAGTAATATTTACAATTCTACCAAATTTATTTTTTAGCATTTTTTTTATTACATGTTTAGTAAGCAAGAATGTAGATGTTAGATTGACATCTATTACTTTTTTCCATTCCTCTTCTTTCATTCTTAAAGATAGGTTATCAACATTTATTCCCGCATTATTAATCAAAATATCTAAACCTCCTAGTTCTAAAAATACGTCGTTTACAAACTCTTCAATTTTTGAATGTTCAGATAAATCGAATTTTTTTATCTTAATATTTAAATATTTTTTTTTTATCAAATTTAATTTTTCAATTTTAGTTCCGCTTCCAATAACATTTCCTCCAAGTGAAATAAATTTCTTAACTAATTCTTGACCAATTCCTCCACTTGCTCCTGTTATCAAAATATTTTTATTTTTGAAATTGATCATTTTTTATATCTTCTATCGAATTAATATTTGATATTTTAACATCCTTATTTATTTTTTTTACTAAGCCAGATAGCACTTTACCAGGACCAATTTCTAAAAAATCTTCAACACCTTGTTTTATCATATAATTTACACTTTCTTTCCATCTAACTCTTGATGTGATTTGATCAATTAATAATGGTTTAATTTTGTTCACATCTGCCTCCTCTTTGGCGGTAACATTGCTAATAATGTTAGGTTTTGGTTTTAAAAAATTTGTATTTTCAATTTTGTCTTTCATATTTTCAGCAGCTCTCTTCATTAATGAGCAATGAAAAGGTGCGCTTACAGGTAAAAGTATCCCTTTTTTCTTTTTCTTCTTTAAGTTTTCGTTAAGAATTTTTATAACATTTTTTTCTCCACTTACAACAACTTGATTATTACTGTTGTCATTAGCTATTTCACAAATTTTTTCCTTTGGAAATAAATTAATTTCTTTTTCAACTTCACTTACTGTCATTCCCAGTATAGCTATCATAGCACCTTGACCAGCAGGCACCGCATCTTGCATAGATTTTCCTCTTTCATGCAGCAAATAGGCCGCTCTTTCTACAGTTAAAGATCCCGAACAAACAAGCGCAGTATATTCACCTAAAGAATGTCCAGCAAAAAATTTTGCATTATTTAAATTAAAATCAAATTTCTGATTTAAAACATTAAAAATACAAACTCCTATAGTCATAATTGCTGGCTGTGTATTTTTCGTTAACTTCAACTCCTCCTCAGGACCATCTAAAATAATATCTGTAAGTGAAAAACCTAAAGTCTTATCAACAATTTCAAAAATTTTTTTTACTAAATCAAATTTTTTATAAAAATCTGATCCCATTCCTACATATTGAGAACCCTGACCCGGAAATATAACAGCGCGCATAAGATAACAAAAATATAATATAATTAAATTTTAGTAGTTGTATATTAAAAATATTAATAGTATAAAACCTCAACCTCTGCCAATAAAAAGGTGGATTGCTCGATTATATATCGAATTTACCAAGGAAAAACGTAAATGAATAGTTACGAACATACTTTTATAACGAAACAAGAGTTATCTGATAGTCAAACTAAGAAATTGGTTAACAAATACGAGGATATAATTAAGACTTACTCTGGAGAAGTGTTAAAAACTGAAGAGTGGGGTTTAAGAGCTCTTTCCTATCGTATCAAAAATAATAAAAAAGGTTTTTATTTTCATATTAAATTCAAAGGCATCGGAAAAACAATTAAGGAATTAGAAAAAATGCAAAATATTGATGACGCATTAATTAGATGCTTAACGATTAAAGTAAAAGAACATGATCTAAAAAAAAATTATTTTGAAAAAGGTGATATTTAAAAAAAAATAAATAATTATGAAAAGAAATAAAAAATTTAAGAAAAAAAAAAAAAATTCTAGACATTCAAAATTAAGTTTATTTCAAAAACCTGATGCAAAGTATTTTAGATCATGCCCTTTGTCAGGAAAAAATGCTCCTGTGATAGATTATAAAAATATTAAATTACTAAAAAGATATATTTCAGAAAGCGGTAGAATCCTGCCTTCAAGGGTTACATCTGTATCATTAAAAAAACAAAAAGAAGTTTCAAAATCAATTAAGAGAGCTAGGCTTTTAGCTTTAATTTAAAAAATTATTATGGAAATTGTTTTATTGGAAAATATCAAAAATCTTGGAAAGATAGGCGATATTGTGGTCGTCAAGAGAGGACATGGACGTAATTATCTTATTAAATATGGAAAAGCGCTTAAGGCATCTAAGGACAATATCTATTTAGTAAACAAAAAAAAAGAAAATCTGAACATTAAAAATCTTGCTTTGAAAAAAGAAGCTAAGAAAATCTTTAATATTATTAATGATAAAAAATATAAATTTTCTAAAAAAACAAAAGATAATGATGAATTATATGGATCAATAAAACCAAAGGAAATTTCAAAAACCATTGAAAATTTAGAGAAAATAGAAATAAAACCATCTCAAATTGATTTAGGCAAAGAAATTAATAAAATTGGGTCTTATCAAGCAAAAATTAATTTACATGCTGAAGTATTAGCAGAGATTCATATTGAAGTTGTAAAAGAAAAAGAAGAAAATTAATCTCATTCTTTCTTTTTCCACAGAAGAACTATTCCGTGTATAACTTTCGTGTTTTTTTTATTATTTTTTTAGTATTAAATGTTTAGCAGTAATAATGGTAAATCAACCTTTTAAAATAGTTGAAAATTCTCTAAAACAAATGCCTTGTAATATTGAGGCAGAACAAACTGTCATTGGCTCAATACTAGTCTCAAATGATATTTACGATGAAATTTCTCCAATAATTGATGCACAAAAGTTTTTTGATCCCATACATGTTAAAATTTATGAAACTATTGAAAATCTTATATCTAAAGGTCTTTTAGCTAATCCGATCACTTTAAAAAATCATTTTGATAACAATGAAGGTTTAAAAGAATTGGGCGGACAAGAATATTTAATAAAAATTACAAAATTTTCAACTTCAATAAAACAGGCTATTGATTATGCTAATATTGTTCAAGAAATGCATGTACGAAGAGAACTAATTAAAATTTCAGAATCTGTTCTATATCAAGCTTCAAGTGCTACTGAAATTACCGCTACCGGAGAAGAAATAATTCAAAATGCTGAAAAATCTCTTTTTGATTTAGCCGAGAGAGGTCACTTTAATCAATCTTTTATGAAATTTGAAAGTGCTCTCAATCAAACTATTGAAATGGCTAAGAGCGCTTATCAAAACGAAGAGGGAATAGTAGGAGTACCAACCGGATTAACAGATTTAGATTCAAGATTGGGTGGTATGCATAAACAAGATTTAATTATTATTGCCGGTCGTCCATCAATGGGGAAAACTGCTTTAGCTACTAATATTGCTTTTCATGCAGCAAAAAATATAGAAAAAAAAGGCTCAAAATCTACTGTTGCTTTTTTTTCATTGGAGATGTCATCAGAACAGCTCTCTACAAGAATACTTTCTGAACAATCGAGAATAAGATCTAATGATATTAGAAGAGGAAAAGTATCTGAAAAAGAGTTTGAAAAATTTATAGAAACATCAAAAAACATTTTTGAACTACCTTTATACATAGACGAAACTCCTGCCATCACTATTGCAGCAATTAGTAATAGATCTAGAAGAATTAAAAGACTTTTTGGTCTTGAACTAATTGTTGTTGATTATATTCAGTTAATGAGATCTATTGGAAAAAAAGAGTACAATAGGGTCCAAGAAATTTCGGAAATAACCCAAGGATTAAAAGCTTTAGCAAAAGAACTTAATGTACCTGTTCTCGCTTTATCTCAACTTTCTCGTCAAGTTGAGCAAAGAGATAATAAAAAACCACAATTATCTGATTTGCGAGAATCTGGATCTATCGAACAAGATGCAGATGTTGTGATGTTTGTTTTTAGAGAAGCTTATTACCTTGAAAATAAAGAACCTACTCCAGGATCTATTGAACACGCAGAATGGCGACAAAAAATGGATGAAATATCTAGTTTAGCAGAAATAATTA
>Ga0187833_10004913_pt1 | contig 12862 bp, 7 predicted proteins | sample ETNtaG_37_FD_167968 | JGI IMG/M metagenome (GOLD analysis project Ga0187833, IMG submission 167968) | Marine microbial and viral communities from oxygen minimum zone, Eastern Pacific Ocean - ETNP2014_SV_400_PacBio MetaG (Illumina Assembly) | ecosystem: Environmental > Aquatic > Marine > Hypoxic... | reverse complement strand
GTTGAGCACCTTCCCACGCAACGGCAGGATCGCCTGCCGGGTACGATCACGCCCCTGCTTGGCGGAGCCACCGGCCGAGTCGCCCTCGACGACGAAGAGTTCGCTGCCCGAGGCGCCCGGATGCGTGCAGTCGCTGAGCTTGCCCGGCAGGTTCAGGCGATTCGACGTCGCGCTCTTGCGCGAGACCTGCTCCTGGGCCGCCCGACTCGCCTCGCGCGCGCGCGCCGCGAGAATGATCCGCGCCACGATCGCTTCGGCGACCGACCGGTTGTGGTTCAACCAGTGTTCGACCGCCGGCCGCACTATCGCGTCGACGATCGCGGCGAGTTCGGTGTTGTTGAGCCGGTCCTTGGTTTGCCCCTGGAACTGCGGGTTGCCCATGAAGACGCTCAAGACGCCGACGAGGCCCTCACGCAGGTCTTCGCTCGCGATCGTCACGCCCTTGGGCGCCAGCTTGTGTGTGTCGATGAAGTTCCGCAACGCCTTGCCGAGTCCGGCGCGGAAGCCATTCTCATGGGTGCCGCCCGAGCCGGTCGGAATGCCGTTGACGTAGCTGCGCAGGCTTTCCTCGGTCGACTCGGTCCAGTGCAGCACGAGGCCGATTCGCACACCGCTGCCGTTCGCGTCCTTGAGCATTGTAAAGGGCGCGTCGTGGACCGTCTTGGCCGATCGCTCGGCGACGAGGCGCGCCAGATACTCGACCAGGCCGTCGTTGTGCTGATGGACGACCTTCGTCTTCCGTGTTTCGTCCTCGAACGTGACCTTCAGCCCCTGATGGAGGTAACTGATGATCTCCATCCGGTCGGCGAGCAGGTCCCCGTCGAACTGCACCTTGGGAAAGATCGTCGGGTCGGGCCGGAAGAAGACCGTGGTGCCGGTGCCGCGGGCGGCGCCGAGCTTCTTCACGGGTCCGCCCGGCTTGCCGCGCTTGAACTTCTGCTGCCAGCGACGCCCATCGCGCTTCGACGTGGCGATGAGTTCCTTCGACAGCGCGTTCACCACGCTGGCGCCGACCCCGTGCAGGCCGCCCGCCGTCTTGTAGGTCTGGTGCTCGAACTTGCCGCCGGCGTGCAGCGTCGTGAAGATGACGTCCAAGGCGCTCTTCTTGGTCTTGGCGTGCCGGTCCACCGGGATGCCGCGACCGTCGTCAACGACCGTCACCGACGCCCCGTCGGCGTGCAGGGTGAGGCCGATCGACGACGCGTGCTCGTTCATCGCCTCGTCGACGGCGTTGTCGACGATCTCCCAGACAAGGTGATGGAGTCCGGGTGCCCCGACGCCGCCGATGTACATCCCGGGGCGCTTCCGGACGGGCTCGAGCCCTTCGAGGACCGTGATGTCTTTCGCCGTGTAGCTGCGCGCCATGGCTCTCGTCTCGTTCGTGCTAGTCGCCGCCCAGGGTGTCAGGCACCTCTGGTTCGGTGGGCACCACCCGCGTGAACTGTCCGCGCTGGAGGAGTTCCCGACCCTTGCCGCCCCGTCCGGTCACTTCGTACTTCGCCGTGCTGATCGTCTGAGCGGCCCCGCGGCTCGTCTCGACCGTCAGCAGATCGCGATCGCCCGTGGAGGCGATGAAGCCGAGGACCCGATCGGCGCCGCGTTTGATCTTGATCAGGATGACGCCCTTGCCTGGGCCCGACAGGAAGTTGATCTCGTCGGCGTGGCAGAGGAGTGCCCGCGCCTGCTGGGTCGCGACGATGACGACTTCGTCTCCGGAGGTGATAGCGACGCCCACGACCTCCGCGCCGCCCGACGGGCGGGCGAAGCGGCGGCCGGCGCGGGTGCTCGGCTCGACGAACGGCTCGAAGCCGAAGCGCAGGCTGTAGCCGTCACTCGTCACGGCGACACCATGCACCCGTGGTGCCTTGCCCCCCCTGCCAACCGCGATCTTGCCGATCACCCGGGGATCGAGGCTCGACGCCGCTACGACCCGCTCGCCATCCTTCAACTTGAAGAGGCGTTGAATCGGCTCGCCGTAGCCGGTTGACGCTGGCACGTCGATGAGCCGGCAGGTGTAGGCGGTGCCGAAGTTCGTGAAGAACACCGCGGTCGCGCGCGTGCTGCCGGCGAGCACCGTCAGCACGGAATCGCCTTCGCGCAGGCGCGTCGTCGACAGGTCGCGGACCTCCTTCTGACGCTTCACCCAGCCGTCGCGTGACACGATGACGACGTTGTCCTCCTCGACGATGAAGTCCTCCGCCGAGTACTCGACCTCTTCCTCCTCGGGTTCGATGGTCGTGCGGCGGCTGTCGACCTTTGGGCCACCGTAGGTCTTCTGGAGTGCGGCCACCTCGTCGCGGACCATCGCCCACCGGCTGTCTTCGTCCCGCAGCAGGCCTCCGATTTGTCGCGCTCGCCGCTTCTTGGACGTCAGCTCCTGCCGAATCTGGAGAATCTCGAGTCGTGCCAGCCGGTAGATCTTCAGCTCGAGGATCGCGTCGGTCTGCTCGGCGTCGAGGGTGAACCGCTTCATGATTTTCTTGGCGGCGTCGGCCTTGCCGTCCGAGCTCCGGATCAGTTTGATGATCGCATCGAGCGCGTCGAAGACCTTCGCGAAGCCCTCGAGAATGTGAATCCGCCGCTTGAGCGCGGCCAGTTCGTGCTCGAGGCGGCGCGTCACGACTTCCAGCCGAAAGTGCAGGAAGTGCCAAAGGATCGAGTGCAGGTCGAGACGTTCGGGACGGCCGACGCCCGGGATCTCGGTCGGCACGAGGCAGGTCAAATTGACCGTCACGCTGCTCTGCAACGGGGTGTGCTTGAAGAGGTAGGCCAACACCATTTTCTCGTCGGCCTCCTTCTTCAGTTCGAGCGCGATGCGCACCTCCTCGGTCGAGAGATCCTTGACGTCGAGCAGCGGAGGCAGCTTCCGACTGAGCGCGACGTCGGCGATCCGCTCGATGAGCTGCGCCTTGTTCACCATGTAGGGGACGCTCGTGATGTAGATGAGCTTGCCGCCTCGGGTGCTCGGCCCGGATTCCCACGTGGCGCGTAGCCGGACCGTGCCCGACCCGGTCTTGTAGATCGCCTTCAGTTCCTCGGGGGAGTTCAGGATCTGCCCGCCGGTCGGGAAGTCGGGCCCCTTGACCCACTTGCACAGCCGGACCGAACTCAGTTCGGGGTCGTCGAGGAGCTTGAGCAGCGCCGTGCTGATCTCGCCGAGATTGTGCGGCGGGATGTTGGTCGCCATGCCCACGGCAATCCCGGTCGCACCGTTGATCAGCAGGTTGGGCAGGCGCGACGGCAGCACCGTCGGCTCCTGCCGGGTGCCGTCGTAGTTGGGCTTGAAATCGACCGTGCCCTGATCGATCTCCCCCAGGATCTCGTCGGCCGTCGCGGCCAGCCGGCATTCGGTGTAGCGCATCGCCGCGGCGCTGTCACCGTCGAGCGACCCGAAGTTACCCGACCCATCGATCAGCGGATAGCGGAGCGAGAAGGGCTGCGCCATGCGCACCAGGGTGTCGTAGAGCGCCGTGTCGCCGTGTGGGTGGTATCCGCCCATCACGTCGCCAACCACCTTCGCGCACTTGCGATGCTTGGTGGAGACCGTCAGGTGTTGCTCCCACATCGTGTAGAGGATGCGGCGCTGCACCGGCTTCAGGCCGTCACGGACGTCCGGGAGCGCTCGCGAGGTGATGACCGACAGGGCGTAGTTGAGGTAGCGGGCCTGCGCTGCCTCGTGCAGCGCCACGCCTTCCTCGCCGCGCGTGCCGCCGGCGGTCTTGGACTTCGAGGCCGATCCGGCACCACCGCTCTCGGTCAGATCGAGCAGCGCGCCTCGTTTCTTCGTGGGTCGACGACGAGCCAAGTGCGAGTGCCTCCGTTCCGCCGGTGCGCAGTCGTCTGTGTGCGGGTGGCGCGCAGCCCGTGGTGAGCGTCCCCGGGGCAGTCGCCGTTAGACGGGCCGGCGTGTCCTCATCATGTATTCTCGGACGTTCCGGAGCGAGCAATAGTGTGCAGTCCTGCCCGCAGGCGGGTTCCCGCGTCTGCCTCCGAGAAGAGTCACGGCACGCACAGCGTACCGCGCGCTGGCTGGAGCGGGGCAATTCGGGATCCCCGCGCAGGCCGGCGCGGGGGCGTGGGGCGCAGCCCCACTCTTACCAGGGGTCGGGCGCGTACCCGAGCAGGTGGAGGAACTCGGACAGGATCATCGCCGTGGCGCCCCACACCCGGGTGCCGTCGAGATCGAAGTGGGGGGCGTCGATGTCGACGCCGTCGCGGGTCCGGTGCTGGCGACCCAGGCGGTCCGGGTCCATCAACGCCTCGAGGGGTGCCTCGAGGGCACGCGCGACCTCCCCCGGGTCGAGGCGTAGCGTGGGCTGCCTCGAGGCGGCGCCGACGATCGGAGAGAGCAGAAAGCGGCTGACCGGAATCTGGAGCGGTGTAAGCGCGCCCAGGACGCGCACGGTGTCGGGCTGGACGCCGCACTCTTCGAACGCCTCGCGCAGCGCGGCCTCCTCGATCGTTTCCGAGGCCTCGAGGGTCCCGCCCGGCAGCGAGATCTGCCCGCCGTGCCGGGAGAGCGTCCCGGCCCGTTCGGTCAGGAGGATCGTGGATCGGCCGTCGACCGGATAGATCAGCAGCAGGCCAGCGGCCTTGCGCAACCGGCCTTCATCCGCGTGAAGCGGCCGTCGTGGCCGCGGCGCCATGCCGAGATGGGCGGGGCTGCCGGGCAGGGGCTCGCCGAGCGCAGCCTGCACGCGAGTCTCGAGCGCGTCGAAGGAAGCGGGGAGGTGCTGAAGTGTCAAACGGCCTGCTCGCCGAGGGGCGGGATGGAACCCGGGACGCCGCGTGGCGCGGCGCCCCGGGGGATTGCCTACTGTCGCGAGACGCCGGTGATGAGAATCGGCGTCGAGGGCACATCGGGGAACGGTCCGCTCGTGCCGGTCTCCGTGTTCTCGATCTGATCGACGACATCCATGCCATCGATAACCTTCCCGAAGACGGCGTAGCCGTACGCCGCCTGTTCGGTGCTGCGATGATTGAGGGCGCGATTGTTGACCGTGTTGATGAAGAACTGCGCCGTCGCGCTGTCGACCGCGCCGGTGCGTGCCATGGCCAGCGTGCCACGCTCGTTGCCGAGGCCATTGGTCGCCTCGTTCTTGATTGGCGGATTCGTTTCCTTCCGAACCATCTCTTGGGTCAAGCCGCCGCCCTGGACCATGAAGCCCTTGATGACGCGGTGGAAGACCGTGCCCTCGTAGAACCCGGAATCGGCGTAGGCTAGGAAGTTCTCTACGCTGAGCGGCGCCTCGTCCTGATAGAGCTCGGCGGTGATGCTGCCGACACTGGTCTCGATGACGACGATCGCATTCTGGGCCGACGCTGGAGCGGCGGCCAACAGGACGGCGAGGCAGGCGATTCCGACGGCGACACGCAGCGACATGAGTGACTCCTTGGCTATGACAGGATGCACACGACTCGACGATGAGATTCGGAATTCAGGATCGCGATCCGAAAATCAGGATCCGAACGACTCCTGATCTCCTCAGCCCTAAGGAAACCGCAGGTTTCGAGCCGACCGACAGTTCCAACGGCCCGGTCCCGAGTATGCATAATTTCTCGCTGACCTGTCCAGCGGGCGGTGGCAGCCGGCCCGGTAGCGCCGGTTCGCAGCTGTTTTGTAGACTACGGACAGGCGTCAGTCGGACGCTGACGCGAACTCGATGAGCATCCTCGACAAGTTGCGGCCTCAACCAGAGTGGAAGGACGACGACCCGGGTGTCCGGCTGGCCGCCGTGCATCAGCTCGTCGCCGACGACGATGTCGAGGCCGCCGACGACATTCTCGCCCAGATCGTCGCGACCGACTCCGACGCGCGGGTGCGCCAGGCGGCGGTTGAACGACTGACCGATCCGGAGCAGCTCGCGCGGGTGGTACGCGACGACGCCGACGAGTCCGTCCGTGCCACGGCGGTTGCCATCCTACTCGAGCTGGCGACCTCGGCGGACGACGTCGAGGTCGGCGCCACCGCGCTCGCTGCGCTGGACGATCCTCGCGATCTCGCAGATGTCGCGCGCGCCGCGGCGAGTGAGTCGATGGCCCTCGCGGCGCTGGCGCGAGTGAACGAGACGAAGGCGCTCGGAGCCGTGGCGCGCCGCGCCGTGCACGGCAGCGTGCGTCTCGCGGCGGTCGCGCGAATCGCTGATACCGAGGTCGACGAGTTGGCGGCGGTGGCGATCAAGAGCGACCACAAGGATGTCGCCTTCGCGGCGATCGGCCAGGTCGCGGACGCACCGCCGTCGGACCCGACGGCCACCGCTGGCCTCGAGGCGATCGCCGCGCACGCGCGCAACAAGGTCGCCGCGCGGCGCGCCAGAACCGTGCTGGAGGAGCGCACCACGGCGGCGGGCAGCGTCCTCGATGTCGAGGCCGAGCGCGAGGCCCTCTGTAGCCGGGTGGAATCGCTAGTTGGGTCGGAGGACTGGTCGGCGGTGACCGACGGACTCCGCGAGACTGAGAGCGCCTGGGCCGGTCTGGCGGCGCCGGTGCCGTCAGCGAGCACCCTCGACGAGCGCTTCACAGCGGCCGTCGATGCGTTGAGGAGCGGGCTCGATGCCCACCATCGCGCGCTGGCGGAGCAGGCACGCCGCAAGGAGTCGCACGCCGCCGAGGCAGCGCCGCGAGTCGCGCTGTGCGAGCGTGTGGAGCGTATCGAGGGCGAGCAGGCGCCGAGTGACGTCGAGGTGGCGAAAGCCGAATGGTCCGCCTTGACCACGCCAACGGCGCTTCAGGCCGACGAGGCCGCGGCACTCGCGCGGCGGTTCGACGACGGCTGTGCCGCCGCGGTGCGCCGCCACAGCCAACTCAGCGAAATCCTCACCTGGCGTGAGCGCGTAGCCGCCGATCTCGAACCGCTCGAAGCGAAGGTCTCGGCGGGCGCGCTCGACGAGGTGTCCTCGACGTGGCGCTCCATGAAGAAGGGATGGCCGGCGCTCGAAGGGGGCTGGACCGATGAGTTGCGTGCGCGCGCGCGCGCGATCGACGACGCGCTCAAGACCGTCAAGGACGCGGCCAGAGCGACCGATACCCAACGGCGCCGCGCCAACCTGTCCCGCCTGACCCAGCGATGCGATCAGCTCGAGGCGCTGGTGGCCTCGGACGCGATGACGCTGAAGCACGCCGAGCGCGGCTATCGCGACGTGCGTGCCACACTCGATCATCCACCGCCGTTGCCGACCAAGCAGGATCGGACGGCGCTCGAGGTGCGATTGAAGGCGCTGCAGGAAGCGCTCTACCCGAAGCTTCACGAGCTTCGCGAGATCGACTCGTGGCAGCGGTGGGCGAACCTCAACGTGCAAGAGGAATTGTGCCAGCGTGTCGAGGCACTGGCCGGCATCGACGACCTGGCGGAGGTGGCGAAACGCTTGCGTGAGGCGGTCGCCCAGTGGAAGACCGCCGCGACCGTCCCGCGCGAGCGCGCCGGCGAACTGTGGCAGCGGTTCAAGACCGCTCACGACGCGGCGTACGCACGCTGTGCCAGCTTCTTTGCCGAGCAGGCCGAGGCCAGAAAAGCCAATCTGAAGAAGAAGACCGCGCTTTGCGAGCAGGTCGAGGCGCTCGCGACCTCGACGGACTGGATCAAGACCGCCAGCCGCATCGTCGCCCTGCAGGCGGAGTGGAAGTCGGTCGGGGCCGTACCCCGGAAGCACTCCAAGGCGATCTGGAACCGGTTCCGTGTGGCCTGCGACCAGTTCTTCGAGCGGCGCAAGGCCGACTTCACGCAACGGAAACAGGTCTGGGCGGAGAACCTCGAGAAGAAGGAGGCGCTCTGCCAGCAGGTCGAGGCGCTTGCGGACGCGCCGGACACCAAGGCCATCGCGGCCGTCAAGCAGTTGCAGGCGGAGTGGCGCAAGATCGGCCCGGTCAAGCGCACCAAGTCCGACGCGATCTGGCAGCGCTTCCGGACCGCCTGCGCGAAGGTGTCGGAGAAGCTCGTCGAGCAGGAGGAGGCGGCGCAGGCCGACAAGGTCGCGGAGCGCGAGGCGATGTGCGCCGAGTTGGAGGCGCTTCTGCCGACCGAGGGCAGCGACCCGCCGCCCGCACCGCCGGACGGGCTCGCCGTTCTGGTCAAGGACGTTCGCAAGCGGTGGCAACAGGCCGGCGGTCTGGCGCACCGGCGAGCTCAGAGTCTTGGCTTCAGATTCCACGACGCGGTGGGCAAGCTCGTGGCGGCGTTTCCAGAGGCGTTCGGGGGGACCGATCTCGATCCGCAGAAGAGTCGACGGCGGATGGAGCAGCTATGCGAGCGGGTCGAGAAGCTGCTGGCGGCGACCGAGCAGGGGAGCGCGGGCGCTCTGTCGCCCTCTGAACTCCTCGCGCAGCGGTGGCGCGAGACGTTGGCCGCCAACACGATGGGCGCCAAGGTCGATCCCGCGGCAGCGCGCCGGGCGCAGGCCGAGGAGGTCAAGCGAGCCCAGACCGAATGGAAACGCCTGACGCCGTTGCACGGTGACGAGGGGAAGCGTCTGGCCGCCCGGTTCAAGGACGCCTGCGATCGCTTCTTCTCGCAACGGAAGAGTTCGCCCGCTCCGCCCTCGCGCCAGGCGGGCTAGCACCTACTCGGGCGGCCAGGTCTGCCGTCGGTACGCGGCATCCCAGAACATCCACTCGTAGCGGCTACTGCGGCGGAACCGCTCGTGCATCCGCTCGCGCGTGGCGGCATCCGCTCCGGCTGACGCCGCGTTGACCATGTCGACGATCGCGCCGACCGCGTCGGCGTAGCCGGGCGACACGTACGCGTCGATCCAGGCCTGGTACGTCGCGTTGGGCGAGCCTTCCGCCTGGAGGGCCTTCCCGACCTCCCAGTAGATCCAGTAGCACGGCAGCAGCGCGGCGATCGCCTCCTCGAACGAAGCGGCGTGCGCGGTCGCGAGCAGGAAATTGGCGTACGCGACGGCGTTGGGTGCCGATGCGGTCGACGCGGCATCCGCTTCGCTCATGCCATGGGTCGTGAACACCTGCTCGTGCAGCCGGCGTTCCTCTGCCAGGCTGTCCTGGGCGTCCGCGCTCAGTTGCCGCGCCCACGCCGGCTCCGGCGCCTTGGTCGCGGCCGCCTTCAGCGCGTCCGCGAACGCGCCCAGGTAGCGGGCGTCCTGCACGATGTAGAACGCGAACGTGTCGGGCGGGAGCGAACCGTCCTGCATGCCGCGGAGAAACGGGTGTTCCAGAATCGCCTCGTACACGTCACGGTTGGCTTCCCAGAGTTCGTCGGCGAACGTCTGGCCGGCGACCGGTGCTGCCAGGCCGAGTGTGAGGGCAGCGACGGTGCAGGCAAGGGCCCGGGCCACGGTGCCGGAGCGTGGCGGGGCGTTCATCGTTCCACCGCCAGGTGGGCGAGTCGCAGGCCACCGATCTGATACGGGTTCACGGCGCGATCGGCACCGGCCTGGCGCACCCGCTGCTCGGCGTCGTCCTCGGTCGCGCGTGCCACGATGAAGAGCTTCTGGTTGAGCGTGCGCGCGGTGAGCACCGCGTAGACGTTGTGGGCGTCGTCCGCGAGACAGGCGATCAACCCGCGGGCGCGGTCGATACCCGCTTGACGCAGCGTGGCCTCGGCGGTCGCGTCGCCCCGGACGGTCGGTATCGAGGCGTCGTGAAGCAGCGCGAGGCGATCGGGATCGCGGTCGATGACAACGACCTGCTCGCCGGTGCGCTGTAGTTCCTCGACGACCGCGCGGCCCATCCGCCCGACGCCGCAGACGATCTGGTGATCCCTCATCTGATCGATCATGCGAGACCTCCGCCTCTGTCCCCAGAATTCTTGCAACTCGCCTTCCAGGATCGTTCGCCCGATCTCCGTCAGCACGAAGAGAAATACTCCGACCCCGCCCAACAGCAAGAGTACGGTGAACGCCTCACCCCGATCGGAGAGCGGAAACTCCTCGCCGTAGCCGACGGTCGTCAGGGTGATCACCGTCATGTAGAACGAGTCCCACCACGATGCGTCCTCGATGTAGCGATAGCCGGCGGTGCCCCCGGCAAACATGCTGGAGACGAGCAGGATCGGTCGCAGGTTCTGTCGAAGCATCGGGTTCGCTGCCCCGGTAGAGTGGAGGCAGTCTGGCAAGCATGATAAACCTACGCGCCACCATGTCCCAGTTTCATCCGCTCATCGCCGATTGGCTCACGCGCAGGTTCGGCGTCGCCACCGAGCCGCAGCGACGCGCCGGCGCCCGGTCCGCCCGATTCCGTCGTGCTCATGCGCTAGCCGCGCGGCAGAGCAGCTCAAGCCCTCCGCGTAGAATCCGGTGTCTCTTGACTCGCGTTGAGTGCCCAGATAGACTCGATGAGATCCGATGTTGAGAGTGCTGCGCGCACAGCGCTGGCCGCTCGTCCTCGCCGCGACGGTAATCGTGACGGGCCTCGCCGGCGAGGCCGTTGCGCTCGACCATGGGCATCACGAGGTCGGCGCACTCTGCCCGCTCACTGGGGTCGAGCACGAGGCGGACGGGCATCGCCTCAGCGCCGTCGGGCGCTCGCCCGAACACGCGCACGAGCATTGCTACGTCTGCCACTGGGTCCGGTCGTTCCGGCCGGCTGAACAGTCCAGCCGGGTTGGCGCCGATCGCCTCGTCGCCGGGCAGCTCGACTACGCCCTCAGTTCCATCTCCGGCCGCCTCGTCGTCTCCCAGCTCCCGGCGCGGTCTCCTCCCGTCTAGCTACTCGTTGTCCTAGCCTCGTTCGGTCATCTTCAGGTTCTTCGTTTCGATCCGGAGTTCGGGTCGCCGCTCGGACGTACAGGAGGCACGGCATGGACTCGTGTGGTAGGCGCCCATCAGGAATCGGATACTCGCTCGTCGTGGGCCTGGTCTGCATCCTTTCGAACAGCCCGCTTGGGGCTCAAGAGCCCGCGGGGCGGATCAGCGGCCAGTTACTGGAAACGGATTCCCAGGCCCCGGTCACCGGCGCGCTCATCTTCATCGAGGAACTCGGCCTCGAGGCCACGTCGGACGGCATGGGTCGCTACGTCTTCGATGCGGTGCCCGACGGCGCGTACCACATGCTCGTCGCGGCCGAGGGCTACACCTCGCAGCGGATCGAGGTGGTGGTGGCTGGCGCTGAGGCGGTCTTCGAGATCCAGCTGCCGCCCGAGTTGCACTACACCGAAGTTGTGTCGGTCAGTCCCGAGCCGCGCGATCTGTTCGAGGCATACCAACCGATCGCCGTCCTGGCCGGGCAGGACCTGTCCAAGCAGCTCGAGGCATCGCTGGGCGCCACCCTGGCGACGCAGCCCGGCGTCGCCGAGCGCTCGCTCGGGCCGGGCCCGGCGCGCCCCGTCATCCGGGGTCTCGACGGCGATCGCGTGCTCATCCTCGAGGACGGCCAGCGGATGGGCGACCTGTCGAGCCAGTCGGCCGACCACGGCATCACAGTGAACACGGCGAGCGCATCCCGGATCGAGGTCGTGCGGGGGCCGGCCACGCTGCTGCATGGGTCGAGCGCGATCGGGGGGCTGGTCAACGTGATCTCTGAGCAGATCCCCGAGCGGGGCATTACCGGGGTCGCTGGTGCGGTGACCGTCGATCTGGGTACGGCCGCCACCGAGGGCGGCGGCGCGGCGGATCTGCGCTGGGGCCAAGGGCCCTGGGCACTGCACGCCTCTGGCGGCGGACGCCGATCGGGGGATGTCGACACACCGGAGGGCACGGTCGACAACACGCAGTTACGCGGGGCATCTGGCTCGCTGGGCCTGTCCTACATCGGCGCGCGAGGTTACCTGGGAGCGAACTACGGCTACGAGGAGACGCGGTACGGCGTGCCGGTGATCGAGGAGGGCAGTATCGAGCTGACCCCGCGGCGCCACAAGCTTGGCCTGCGCACGGAGCTGCGCGACATCGACAGCGTCGTCGAATCGGTCCGCGCGTCGGTCGGCTACCGGCAGTATCGGCACGAGGAACTCGAGGGCACCGATATCGGCACGCGCTTCGAGAACGACGGTGTCGAGGTCGAGGTGCTCGCGAATCATCGCGCCCGCGGGCGCTTGACCGGCACGTTCGGGGGCTGGGCGCACTCGCGGGCGTTCGCGGCGTTCGGTGAGGAGGCGCTGTCGCCGCCCGTCGATCAGTCTGGCGGTGCGGTGTTCGCGTACGAGGAGGTCACCTGGCCGCACTTCACCTTCCAGGCCGGCGGCCGACTCGACTACGCACGATTCAGGCCGCAGGGGAGCCTGCTGCCGAACCGCGATTTCAGCGAGTTCTCGGGCTCGTTAGGCCTGTTGTTCCGTCCCTCTGCGGCAGACGACCACATGACCGTCGCGATCAGCCTCGCGCGTGCCGCGCGGCATCCGGCGCTGGAGGAGCTCTACTTCTTCGGCGAGCATCCGGGGAACCTGGCGATCGAGATAGGTAATCCCGACCTCGGTGCGGAGCATGCCGTCGGGTTCGATGCCTCGCTCAGGTGGCGATACGCCCGCGTGTCGGGTGAGCTGACCTACTTCTTCAACGATATAAACGATTTCATCGTTCGGCGAGAGCTGACGGACGAGGAGTTCGAAGATCGGTTTCCCGACGAGGAGAACCCCGAGGGATTTGCGGTCGTCGAGTTCGTGGCCGCGGACAGTCTACTGCGGGGGATCGAAGCGCACACCGACGTGACCGTGCTGCCCTGGTTGATTGCCGAGGTAGGGTTCGACTGGGTGCGGGGTGAGCAGAGCACCACCGGCGACCCCCTGCCACGGATGCCACCGCTGAGGGTCCGGACCGGCCTGCGCTACGAGCGCGACGCCTTTCAGGCCGGTGGGGAGGTCATCGTGGCCGGCCGCCAGGACCGGATCTTCGGGGCCGAGACCGCGACCGATGGCTACTCGCTGATCAAGCTGTTCACGTCGTACTCGTTCGTGTCGGGCGGGGCGACGAGCACCCTC
>Ga0187833_10004912_pt1 | contig 12863 bp, 13 predicted proteins | sample ETNtaG_37_FD_167968 | JGI IMG/M metagenome (GOLD analysis project Ga0187833, IMG submission 167968) | Marine microbial and viral communities from oxygen minimum zone, Eastern Pacific Ocean - ETNP2014_SV_400_PacBio MetaG (Illumina Assembly) | ecosystem: Environmental > Aquatic > Marine > Hypoxic... | reverse complement strand
CTATCGGGTTCTTTGATTTGCCGCACTAGCCAACTTGCTTCCCTGCGCGAGGTTACCCCCGCCAGATCTGGTCCCACCAATTTCCCTTCGCCGATGGTGTGGCAACTGGCACAAAAGCTTTGAAAAACCTGTTCACCGCTCTGCGCCGCCTGACTCGCTTGAATTAGCCCCAGGCAAATTACGGTCATGAGGGCTGTGAGCCCCGGGAGCCACCACCTTTTTGACGCTCTAGTCATCATATTTTTTCGCCTTTCAACTCTGACAATCCGATTTGCTATCCCTTTTTTCCTAATCTCTTGTTAGATTGACCGATACATATTCGGTTTTCCGCCTACTCCGTTTTCAACTGGGGGCCAGGCACGTTTGTCACTTGTTCAATAAAACTGATCATTTTCTCCAGGTCTTGAAAATATGTTTCCTCTTCACCCTGGACGTGGCGAATGTGTCCTCGCCACATCGGATCTCCATTGGCGCCACTCTCCAGCCAGAGCCGAGCAACAAAAGATTCCGATAATTTTATTTTTCCCATACAATCTACAATCTCGTTCTGATTGTTTGACTGATTTTGGCTGCCCCGCTAGTTAATACTTGCGAGTGACAATTCAGTAACTGGTCAGTAACAGCTCAGTAACAATAAAATTGGTAGGTCACTTAGGGCAGATCCACCACAGTGAATGGTGAATCAATCTGGTGAGGTCGTGGCAATGTGAGTGTTGCGGGCAAAATCCAGCAAAGGCGAGAAGGAAAACCGAGTGAATCAAAGTACCCGAACAGGCGCCCCTTCGACTACGTTGACCAAATAAATATTTTGTATGCCGCGTGGATCAGTTATCCAGCTTTTTCCTACCATGTGTTTTGAGGATTTGCCGGTATAAGTGTTCGGTTTCAGGCATCGGTTCCATGTCAAACTCACGCTTAAGGAATTTCTGACATTTCTGGTACTCGGCTATGGCCCAATCGGCGCGATCGAGGCGCACCAAGTGTTCCATAAGGGCACGGTAAAAACTTTCCCGGCCGGGATCAACAACCAGGGCTGTTCGGCATACCTGTGCGGCCTCGGAGTAGTGGTCCAGTTCACCGTAGCAATCCGCCATTCCGGCCAGTAAACTCAGAAAGATCTCCCGCAGCTGTTCCCGTTGCACCATACACCAATCCGCATAGACATCTTCTTCCAGATAGTCACCCTTGTAGAGATGACGTGCGTGTTTGTAACGGTGTAGTGCAGAATCCCATTGTTCCTGATATTGCAGCGCCTTGCCCTCGGCGACAGATAGCTCGAAGACCGATGAGTCCACCCACACAGCCTCCCGTCTAAGCGCATAACTCTCGTTAGTCGTTTCTATAACATCCTCAGATAAGCCGGCGGCACGTAACTCTTGACGTAGAGAATGTATTATCACTTTGAGCCGGTTCCACGTCCGGCGTTGGTCGTCATCAGGCCACAGAAACTCCATTAGAATCTCGCGGTGAACGGGGCGGTCCAGATGAGCCACCAGGTATTTCAGCACCGTTACCGCCTGTTTGCGGTTCCATTTTGCTGTCGGTATTTGCTGCCCTGCAAATGCCAAATTAAAACGACCAAGGGTGAATATTTGCAGTTTCTGCCCCAACGGTGGGCTGTCTGGTTGGTTTTCCAGATCCCGAAAAAAGACAATGACTACTACTGAGCCGCCGTCGGAACTTCGGGGTTGGTCCGGCATGATCAGCGAAGAGAGGTTGACGGTAACCCAATTACCGTCTTTGTGGCGTATGCGACAACCGCCTGCGCCGAACGGTTGGTGATTCAGGAAACAGTTGTAAATTTCACAATCTGGGGTACAAAGAGGCTCACCTTTATATAAAGTACTCCGCAGAACGTCACCGCAGTGTTTGCCAACCACCTCGGTTGCCGAGTAACCGAATAGTTGTTCCGTCTTATGATTCCATGCAGCGACTCGACGTTCATTGTCGATAGCCAGAGCTGCATCGGATGAAAATTCGATCAGTTCAGAAGCAATTGTGCTAGTACTTTTGTTCACTGAACTTTTAACTGAAGCTAGGTTATTGCTCGTATATTACGCGAGCCACGCCACTCTGTGAAGCGGGACAATCTGTGGCTCGTGCCACGAACTCACTATTAAGACCGATTTCTGAGAAGGCGCACTTCCTTGACCAAGATCAGTAATGTGAGTGCTTGCTTTCGCTTCCAACGCTCAATTCCGATACCTCTGTCCCCTACTGCCAAACCAACAAGTCGGAGACAGTTTTTGCATTATTTTTTGTAATTTCTCCTCCTTAGCTGAGATGGCTGTTACCTTGGTGTATAGGCCAAATTGAATACACACAGTACAGTCGTATATGATCGGACAGTGTTGGTTGTTGATCCAAGTCAGAGATCAACTGTGTATGTCGAAGCCAAAAGTACTATTCAGTTCGGGCTTCGAACTATTGACATCAGCTCGCTGAACCTGCTTCGGATCACACAATTCCTGCATTGCCTGCTGACAAAACTCTGCACTATCTTTTTTGACTGCATAGCAAAGAATAAAACGTCCAAAGTAACTTAGAGCATGCCAATCAACTTCAAGTTGAGCGAGTTTCCTAAATTTTTCGACAGTTTCAGGCTCAGTGCCTTCCAGCCAATCAGCACTAACAGTGGGCACCTCAGATACTGTGTAGTCGGTAACACTTCCAATCTCTTCCAACATCGACATCAGTGCATGTTTGAACAAACTGACATCATTGTCACTCGCTGAAGAAATCAAACCTATGCGCTGTTCAAGAGAAAGCGCCCGCCAGTCGTCTAAACTTATCTTAACTCCAGCCAGATCTAGTTTCATCCGCACTATAAGCGGTATAAACTTGAAATTCGGATCAGCTTCACGCTCACAGGTGAGCAACATTCCAGAAGCATCTATTGTATGGCTCACTGGCAAAGCTTTGTTCATGGATTCCCCTATAGATATTCATTGGCCATCGCACTCAACTATTGTTGGCTGGAGGTTGAATATTTTTTCAAGAAAAAGAACGAGTCCATAAATACTCAACTACACTTCGCAGTATCGTTGGCCAGGCAGCCTCTTGTTTTGATCTAAGTCAATTGGCTTATCCTCAGGTTTTCGAATACAAGCACTACCTGTGAAGCAGGACAATCTGTGGCTCGTGCCACGAACTCACTCTTAAAGCCGATTTCTGAGAAGGTGCACTTCCTTGGCTACGGTCAGTAATCAAGAGTGGATTTGATCCTAGCATTGTTATCCCAAAAGGCAACATGGCGGGAGTATCATCAACATGGCTATTTCATGCGGCGACATCAAGAGTCCGTCAACCCACAATGCTAAAACTCTCTTGGACGCTGTTGCTCTGATGGAAAATACTGATGTAGTCTGCGTCATTGATGATCTGAATGATCAGCATCAGACCAACTATCGCCTGAGCGACTATCGAATGAACAGACAGCTTCCGATCCCACTCAAATCGGTGTTACGGACGAGGTATAGAAATCGGGCTTTGGAACAGTCTCAGATAATAGAAATAATCGACAAAAAGACCCAGAGAATTCCTGTAATATCCGGCGCCCTACTGTTGCTGTTAGGGGTAATCCTGCTGCTGTAAACCAGCAACACCTTCCTCATTAAATAGAAGACTGTCCAGTTTTTCCATGAAGCGGAACATCTTGTAAGGTGTGTAGCGTCGGCTCATGAGTTCAACCCCCGGGAACTGGGGATAACGTCCAATTGGCCCGGGTAGCCCTGTTTGGTACCACCCAACGCCGACAAACAACCCATGGTGAATTTCAGCGTCTATCGCAGCAGTTGCCGTGATTGCCCTGACTCTGACCCTTATTAAATGGGTCAGCGCTTTATGACACCAGCTCAAGCAGAACAATGGCCCCTGCTACTGCTGGTCATCGGGTTGACACATCACCCCCTGACAGAAGGAACTGGGCCTAATTTCCTGGCAGTTCCCAGCCTACCAATCAGGTAGACTTTTCATCAAGGAGATCTACAAACAAATTAATCGTATCTAAAACAGATGATTGACTTGACCGGCAAGACCATACTCGTGACGGGGGGCTCGCGCGGTATTGGGGCAGCCACCGTACGCCAACTCGTCGCCCAGGGCGGCAGCGTAGTCGTTCACTTCGGCTCCAACCTTACCGCTGCACAGGCACTCGCTCATGAATTTGGTGAGCCTTCGATTCATCTATGTCAGGCAGACCTCACATCTGAAAGCGAAACTGAACGCCTGTGGGATAATGCCGTAGCCTGGCACGGTCGTATCGATGTCCTAGTCAATAACGCGGGCATCTACGAAAAGTCACCCCTGGACCTTGATCTTGATCGCTGGCTTGGCGACTGGCAGCGAACATTGCGCATCAACCTGTTGGCCGCCGCCCAACTTTGCCGCCGTGCCGTCACCCACTTTCGTGAAAGCGGTGGCGGCGTGCTGATCAATGTTTCGAGCCGCTCTGGCAAACGAGGCGACAACATCGACCACTTGCACTACGGTGCCTCCAAGGCCGGTATGCTGGCTCTCAATCGAACCATCGCCCGGGATTGCGCGAAAGACAATATCCTTGCCTACGGCATCGCACCGGGTTTTGTACTGACCGACATGGTGAGCCCGGTAATTGAGGAGAAAGGACTCGCCGCCATGGCAGCAATGTATCCCACCGGGCGTGTGGCGACGCCGGAAGAGGTGGCTAGCTTGATTACTTTCTTCGCCAGCGGTGCAGCACCCCAAGCAACGGGCAATACTATTGACTTAAGCGGTGCAGCTGAGGTCACCTGAAAAAGGACACTATCCTATGCCCTACTGCGGGTGTCGTCTGGCTCCGAACTGGGCGGACCCAATCCATGAGCTTAGACCACATACCATCAACAGGATAATTACATCGTGAATCAATTTTCTCCTGATCGGCTGGTTTCCCAAGATGACTGGAGCGATCTCACCCGAGTTAAGTCGGCACCCGAAATCGACATCGACCGCCTGCATATCCATCGTTTGACGCGGCTTCGGTCATGTATTCAAGAAACCGGGGCCGCAATGTGCCTGCTTGTCAATCCAGTCAGCCTCCGGTATGCGGTCGACTACCGGGCTTATGCACTGTTTCAGTCACACATTCCCACGGCCTACCTGTTTGTGCCCGTTGATGGCCCGGTAGTCATCCATGGCGCCTTGGATTCTGCCCCCATGGCGGATGAATTCCGCAAGGCCCGGCCGATTTCCTACTTCGATGGTGCAACAGAGCTTGAGAGTAATGCAAAGGAACTGGCGCTTGATGTGGTCAATTACCTTAAAGAGATCGGTACCGACAATCGGCGGGTGGCCGTCGAATACGTCAATCCCAGTATCACCCAGGCGCTGGAGGCGGCAGGACTTGAAGTGATCGATGGTGTACTGGCCTCCGAAAACGCGCGGGTGATCAAATCGGAAGATGAGATCAACTGTATCCGCTGGGCGAACCAGTCGCTGTCTACTCTGGGAATCGCACGTAAGTCGAAAACGAGATACGGCACCATTGGCATACATACCTGACACCATGCAGGCGGTTGTACTGACGGGCCATGGTGGCCTGGATAAGTTGGTGTTTCATGATGATTGGCCCACACCGGTTCCGGAGGTCGACGACGTGTTGATCCATGTGGGCGCTTGCGGGCTTAACAACACCGATGTCAACACCCGCAGTGCCTGGTATTCCAAAGGCAACATGGAAGCGACCACCGGAGATGCCCTGGCGGGTGCCGATGGGCAGGATGGTACCTGGGGCGGCAGCCCAGTCAGTTTTCCACGAATACAAGGTGCGGATGTTGCCGGTATCGTGGAGGCGGTGGGGCCTCAGGCTGATGTCACACTCATCGGGCAGCGGGTGCTGGTCGACGGCTGGCTCCGCGACTGGAGTGATCCTATGAATCTCGACAAAACCAGTTACTTCGGCAGTGAGTGTGACGGCGGCTATGCCGAATACACCAAGGTCAGTCAGCATCAGGTCCATCCAATCGATTGCACATTGTCCGATGCGGAGCTGGCGACGTTCGCCTGTAGCTATGTTACGGCAGAAAATATGCTGAATCGTGCCCAAGTCGCGGCTGGTGATACCGTGCTGGTGACCGGGGCGTCAGGTGGTGTTGGGTCTGCTCTGGTGCAGCTGGCCAACCGACGTGACGCCGTTGTGGTTGCGCTATGTGGTGCTGATAAAGAAAAGGCGGTGAATGACCTCGGTCCTGCGGCGGTGCTTGAACGTAATGCGGCAGATCTACGACCGCGGCTACAGGCAGCGATCGGTCGCGATACCGTCGACGTGGTGGCAGATGTGATCGGAGGTGTCCTGTGGCCACAGCTGATCGATGCCATTGCGCGTGGGGGACGTTATACCTGTGCTGGAGCCATTGCCGGACCGGTCGTAGAATTCGACCTGCGGACGTTCTATCTACGGGACCTCATCTTTACCGGTGCCACGGTGGCACCACCCGGCGTGTTTGAGGATCTGGTGCGCTATATTGAGCAGGGTGATATCAGGCCCTTGCTTGCAGCGACCTTCCCTTTGTCGCAGTTTCATGCCGCTCAGCAGGCATTTATCGACAAGCACCACGTAGGAAATATCGTGGTGTGTCCAGGCACTTAATGTCTAAGCAACGGATCCACAGACTATGAAAGAACGTACGACACAAGAATCGGAGTACAGCAAAGTACAAAAGGTGCGTGATGTGTCGGCAGCATTGCTGAACGGGGCGTTTGATCCGATCGTTGATGACCGGTCTGCCGCATCTGAAGATGATGTGCCCACAGCGGACCAGTTTGCGGTTCACCTGATCTGGACCGGCCGTGATGCCATGCTGCCCGAACGGCCTTATCTGATCCGTCTTGCGGGCATCGAAACGACCGTCCAGATCACGGATCTGTCGTATCGAGTTGAGCCAGATACGCTGGAGCAGCTCGCAGCTAAAACGCTGATTGAGGGAGAGATCGCCTACTGCAAGATCGCCCTGGATCGGGCGGTACCGTTCGCCGATGGCAACAGTGATGACTGGGCCGGGGCGTTTGCCCTGGTCGATAAGGCTCAGAAACTGACAGTGGGCGCCGGTGTGATCGACTTTCCGTTGCGCCGGGCTACCAATGTGGTGTGGTACGACATGGACGTCGATAAGGCAGCACGTGCACGGACTAACCAGCAGACACCGTGCGTCCTGTGGTTTACCGGTTTATCGGGCGCCGGTAAGTCGACCATTGCTAACCGGGTGGAACAGAAACTGCACGCGATGGGTAAACGCACTTATCTGCTCGATGGGGACAATATTCGTCATGGGCTCAGTCGTGATCTTGGATTTACTGATCAGGACCGCGTCGAGAACATCCGGCGCGTTGCGGAAGTCGCTAAGCTGATGGCCGATGCGGGTCTGATCGTTATGGCGTCGTTTATTTCACCGTTTCGCTCTGAACGGGTGATGGCTCGCTCGCTCATGAGTGAAGGTGAGTTCGTGGAGATTTTTGTGGATGCGTCGCTTGCGGTTTGCGAGGCCCGTGATCCGAAATTGCTCTACAAAAAGGCAAGAGCCGGGCAGTTGAAGAACTTCACCGGTATAGACTCGGCCTATGAACCACCGCAAAACGCAGAAATCGTGCTCAACGCCGAAGATACAGACCCGGATACGCTCGTAGAACAGATCATTTCCTATCTTCAAACGCGCAACTATTTATAAGAAGTGGCTGCCATTGGAGCACATATGAACGACTATCAGAAACCAGTCCACTGGCATTCGAAAATCACATTCTTTCATGCGGCTACGAATTCAAGGAAACGGATCCTGCCCGCGGGGAGGGATTGCCGTACTTTCCGAACCTTTCGAGTGACAAGAAAAGGCGCGGAGACTGGTATGTCTTGTTCCCCAATTTTGCATTTGAGATTTTTCCGGACCAACTCGCCACCTTTGTTGCGACACCATCAGGACCTGATCGATGCAAAGAATCGATCGGACTCTATTTTGTCGGCGACGGCGCAAATAGTGATCAATACACAAAGGCGCGTAATGTGGTCATCAATAATTGGCATGATCTGAACAATGAAGACATTGGCATCCTGGAGCGCATGCAGGCCGGACGCTTATCCGACGGGTTTGATGGTGGCGTACTATCGCCCTACTGGGACCCGGTTCAACAGCATTTTGCTCGCTTGATCGTTGAATCAGTCGCATCGGTATCATCAGAGGTGTGAGGTGGGCATTAATTCATCTGAACCGGCAATTTCACACGGCGAAAACAATCTAAAGCGATGACCATTCAACCGATTGGATTTTCTATTGGCGACTGGACCCCACCGGTCAGGCCACCCGGCGAACCGATGATCGGACGCTACTGCCGACTCGAACGCCTCGACGCGGACCGTGATGGACAATCACTGTTCGATGCGTATGCGCTCGATTCCGAAGGCCGCAACTGGACCTACCTGCCGCAGGGCCCATTCGAGAACTATGCCGAGTTCTACATCTGGCTGAGTGACATGGCCAAGCTGGATGATCCATTTTTCTTTGCCATCATAGATGGTGAAAGTCAGACAAGTGTTGGGATTGCCAGTTACCTCAGAATCACACCACCCGCTGGTTCGATCGAGGTCGGCTATATCCACTACTCCCCGCTACTGCAAAGAACACCGGCCGCGACCGAAGCGATGTACCTGATGATGGAACAGGCATTTACACTCGGCTACCGACGCTATGAGTGGAAATGCGATGCGCTCAATGCGCCATCCCGAATAGCGGCTCAGAGACTGGGCCTATCTTATGAAGGCGTCTTCCGTCAGGCCACGGTCTACAAGCAGCGCAACCGTGACACGGCCTGGTATGCCACCATCGATCGGGAATGGCCCGATCTCAAGCAGGCGTTTGAACAGTGGCTTGACCCAAACAATTTTGATAATGACCGCAATCAAAAAACCCGGCTGTCAACACTGACCGCCCCGCTGCTCAAGGCCACGGGATGACCGCAACCCCACTGACGCGCACTGATATCGATCATATCGGACGGGGCTATGATCCGGTCGCAACCCGATCAAGCTCGATCCACAGTGACTGCTATCGCGATAACCGTTTTCTCGCTGTTGAACGCGAGCAAGTATTCCACCGGACCTGGCAGTTCGTGTGCCACGAAGAAAAGCTGCGCCAGCCCGGCAGCTATGTCACCGCATCCCTACAGGGCCAGAGCATCTTTGTGGCCCGCGATACCGGGGGTGCCCTACGGGCTTTTTACAACGTCTGTCAGCACCGGGGACATGAGCTGCTGCAGGGTGAGGGCATCACCAGCACTATCACCTGTCCGTACCACGCCTGGGTCTATGATCTTAATGGGTCACTGCGGCGTGCGCGGCGCAGTGAGCTGATCGAAAATTTCCGAGACAATGACATTCGCCTGCAAGCCATCCAAGTCGAGATCTTCTGTCACCTGGTTTTTGTCAATCTCGATCCTGACGCTTCAACACTGGCTGAGCAAAGCGGTGACCTCGCCCAGGAAGTAACGACTTATGCACCGGATCTTGGAGAGCTGACCTTTGCACACCGCTTGAGCTATCGCTTGAAAGCCAACTGGAAAGCCGTCGTCGATAATTTTCTGGAGTGCTATCACTGCCCCGTGGCCCACAAAGATTTTGTGACCCTGGTGGAGATGGATACCTACCGAGTCAAAACTCATGGTATCTATTCCAGCCATATGGCCAAAGCGGGCCGTACGAAAAACCAGGCCTATGGCATCGACGACGTGAGTGTGACCGACCATGCGGTCTGGTATCTTTGGCCCAACACAACCCTGATGCGTTACCCAGGTAGGGGTAACTTCATGGTGTGGCGCTTTATTCCGGTCAATGCGGAAGAGACCTATGAAGAGTTCGATTTCTTTTTTGAAACCAACACACCCACCGATGCTGAAATGGAGGCCATCCGATTCATCGATGACGTACTGCAGCCCGAAGACATCGGGCTCGTTGAAAGCGTCCAGCGCGGCATGCAAACTCCGGCCTTCAACCAAGGTCGTTATCTGGTAGATCCACAAGGGTCCGGTATGAGTGAACATGGGGTACATCATTTTCACGGACTCGTGCTCGACGCCTATCGCAGGGCCTGCAACCCATGAATAACCCGACTGGTGCCGGACAGCTGCATAACAAAACCGCCGTGGTTACCGGCGGCAGTCGCGGGATCGGCCGCGCCATAATTGAAGCATTTATATCCGAGGGCGCGCGGGTTGTCACCAGCAGCCGGAACGCACCCGATAGTGACCTGCCCGAGGCCGTGCACTGGCTGCAGGCTGATGTCAGTGACCCCACTCAGGTCGACGCACTGGCAGAATTTGCGGTGGGTCAACTCGGCAACATCGATATCCTCGTCAACAACGCCGGTGTTCAGCTCGAAAAAACCGTGGTCAACAGCACCGATGCGGACTGGAACCAGTTGATGGGCACCAACGCGCGCGGGGTGTTTCTGGTTTGCCGCCGCTTCATACCGATCATGTCGGCTTCAGACGGCGGCTCGATTATCAATATCGGCTCGATCAGTGGCGAGCATGCCGACCCGACCATGGCACTCTACAACGCATCCAAAGCATTTGTAGCAGGTCTTACCCGATCGATTGCGGTAGATCACGGTGCCGAAGGTATCCGCTGCAACACCATCTGCCCGGGCTGGATCATGACCGGTATGGTTGATGCGGCGTTTAGCCTGGCAAGCGATCCGGCGGCCTCAAAAGCTGATGGGCTGGCCCGACATCCAGTTGGACGCTGGGGCCAACCTGAGGATATTGCCGCCGCAGCTGTCTGGCTGGGCTCAGACCAGAGTACGTTCACAACAGGTCAGTCGATAACCGTAGACGGTGGACTCGTGGCTGCCTCACCGCTCCAACCCGGCCTGTTTTAGGCGGGTGCCCTGTAAAAACACCCTGATAGGTGTGAGTACACCCACAATACATCGATGACATTATCTGGGAAAAAAGCACTGGTCACCGGCGCAGCCGGAGGTATCGGCCAGGCAATTGTCAAAGCCTTGACCGACGCCGGTGCGGCCGTTGCGGCGACAGATTTTCAGCTCGAGGATATCCCGTGCAATGCTGCCATCCCCGGTGATCTCACCGATCCCGCGCACTGCGATGCACTGCCCACAAAAGCCCGCGAGGCACTGGGCGGTTTAGATATTGTGATCAACAACGCCGGGATCATTCGCCGCGGCGTCATCACTGACTCAACGGACGATGACTACATTCAGTCCATGGCTGTCAACGTCGAAGCACCCTTTCGTATCTGCCGGGCGGCCATACCGATTCTGGCTGCCAACGGCGGCGGTGCCATTGTCAATGTCTCATCCTGCTGGGGTGTACGGCCTGGCCCGAACCATCCCCTCTACTGCATGTCTAAAGCAGCACTCGCATCGATGACCCAGTGCCTGGGACATGACCACGCCCACCAGGGTATTCGTGTGAACGCCGTCTGCCCCAACGAAGTGGACACGCCCATGCTGCGCTCGGGATTCAGTGCGCGCGGTATCGACCCCGAGACAGCCATTGACAATCTCAATCAGTCCGTACCGCTGGGGCATATCGCCGAACCGGAAGAGATCGCCGATGTGGTGCTGTTTCTCGCCTCTGATCAGTCGCGCTACATGTGCGGCGCGCTGCTGGAGGTCAATGGCGGAAAGCCAGTGATATGACAACAGAGCGTAAACAGGTTGCGTTGGTGACGGGCGGTCGCAGCGGTATCGGACAGGCCTGTGCCCGGAATCTGGCTAGCCAGGGCATTCAGGTGTTCACCGCACAGAGGCAGGACGACCCTGAATTTGACAGCATCTGCACCGATCTCGCCGACACCGACGCTCCCCGCCAGATTATTGAGCACATCACCGAACACGCCGGACAGCTGGATATCCTGATCAACAACGCGGGCATTATGCTGGAGGCAACTGTCGAGACAATGTCGGTCGAGAACTGGGACCGAACGCTGGCCGTTAATCTTCGCGCACCTTTTCTTCTGATCAAACAGGCACTGCCTTATCTTCGAGACGGTGGTCGTATCGTGAACATCGGCTCCATCGAAGGCCTGGGCTCAAATGCACGCCACCCGGCCTACTGCGCGTCTAAAGCAGGCCTGCATGCGCTGACACGCGCTGTCGCAGTTGATCACGGTCCGGACGGCGTCCGCTGTAACGCCGTCGCACCGGGCTGGATTGATACCGAACTCAATACCGACTTCATCGAGTCGATGCCGGATCCGGCGCGCTTCCGCGAAGAAATTGGACGCATCCACCCGGTGGGCCGTACCGGCACACCCGAAGAAGTCGCATCACTGGTCGCCTGGCTGGTCTCAGACGACGCCTCGTTTGTCACGGGTCAGGTCTACACGGTCGATGGCGGACGACTGGCACGACTGCCCCTGCCCTGAACCCCTATCTCGGTGATTACCGAACGCACGTTGGGCATTGCCACGATCGGGCAGGCACCGCGCGATGATATTGCTGCACTGTTTTCCGAGCAGGCGCCCTCGTCCACCCGTATCCTGTTGCGGGGCTGTCTGGATAACCTGACTGATGAACAGATCGCCCAGCGCCCGCCGATGGATGGTGCCGATACGCTGTACACCCGGCTGCGTGGCGGGGTTGATGTCAAAATCTCAAAAACCCATGTGATTGAGCGGGCGTCCAACACTCTGCAACAGCTTCGTGACGATGGTGCCGATACGCTGGTCTTTGCCTGCACTGGCGAGTTTCCTCCGATGGACGGTGATACGGGTGTGATCTTTCCCTCGCGAATTCTCAATGCGCTTGCCGAGAGTTTGCTCCCGCGTGGCCGGTTGGGGCTGCTCATTCCGCTGCCGGAACAGTCGAACAAACTGGTGGCGAAGTGGCAGCGCA
>Ga0187833_10004911_pt1 | contig 12863 bp, 10 predicted proteins | sample ETNtaG_37_FD_167968 | JGI IMG/M metagenome (GOLD analysis project Ga0187833, IMG submission 167968) | Marine microbial and viral communities from oxygen minimum zone, Eastern Pacific Ocean - ETNP2014_SV_400_PacBio MetaG (Illumina Assembly) | ecosystem: Environmental > Aquatic > Marine > Hypoxic... | reverse complement strand
CGTCATCGGCAGTCGTTCGACCATGATCAGCATCACCGGGCGGCTAAAGCGGATGGATTCGCCAAAATTGCCCTTGAGGATGTTCCCAACGTATATCGTGAGCTGGACTAGTACAGGTTTGTCCAAGCCATGATCACGGGTGAATTTTTCGCATACCGCAACCGTAGCCTTTTCCCCTAAAATCGCTTTGCAGGGGTCTCCGGGGATAGCTCTCGCCAGCACAAAGGTAACCAGCATTATTCCAAATACTACGGGAATAGCAAGCAGTATGCGGCGAACAGCGTATTGGATCATGACCGTAGCCCTATCAGGTCTGGTAACAACAACGTGGGATGGAAAGTCACCTCAAGCGACAATGCCATCCCACGTTAGGTCATACAAAGACCACATTGGAACGTGGTCTGTTGAGCAAGTTTACTGACTGGTGTCCATCAAACCATCCCACAGATACGCATAGTACTCAAACGCGCCTGTATTTCCCACATGATACGGGCTGCCAGCGTCAATGGCGGCAGCCCAGGACATAACGACGTCGTTGGCGTCCAGGTCAGAGCCGTCATGGAACTTGACCCCCTCACGGAGAGCACAGGTCCAAGCAGTTAGATCGCCATTAGGCTCACAGGAGGTTGCCAGGATCGGCCGTACATTGCCAGAGTCGATCTCGTAGTCATACAACGGCTCGACAACCTGCTGGCACGGCGCCAACGATTCCCCATCGGTCTCGTCCGCACAATACAAGCTGATAGGCTCAGCGTTCTGCATGAAGACGAACGTGTCCTTGCCAGGGTCAGCATAGTGGAACAACGGAGCCCCGAACGGCCGGAAGTGAGCATTGTCGACTGATGCCAGGGCGGCCGAAGCCGAAGCGCCGTGGGCGATGGGAACCATCGGAGCAAGTTCGCGTATGGCGTTGTTGGCCTCAGTGTATAGTGCCTCCGCCTCAGCCGGATCGCCAATTTGCGAAGCCTGCTCCAACACCTCGTAGATTTCGGGGTGCGTTTCACCATACTGCGGGTTGGCAGCGCTGAAGTGGAAGTCCAGGAAGTTGGTGACGTGCGGATAGTCCGCGCCCCAACCTAGCAAGTAGAATCCATCGAGATTACCCTGAGTAGATTCATCGATGAACTCACCCGACTCCATTACGACCACATCCACCTCGATGCCAAGGTTGTCTCGCAACTGCGTCTGGAACTCGACCGCTACCAGTCCCGGCTCCGGCAGGTAGCCCCGGAAGACGTCTCGATAGAATATCGAGCTCTCGAAGCCATCCGGGTAACCGGCCTCGGCCAGCAAAGCCTGAGCGGCTTCGGGGTCGAAATCGTACCACGCATCACCCGTACATCCATTGGGGATAGAGCAAGGCGTAAAGTGAGAAGCTACCTCTGAGCCTTCAGGGTAGAAGTTGTCCACAATACGCTGGCGGTCAATTCCCATGCCAATCGCCTGGCGCACTTTCACGTCGTCGAAAGGCGTGAAAGTATTAGTCATCGCCAGGTAGAGTATGTTGGGGTTTGCCACCGGGATAAACGTCAGGCTAGAATCGTTTTGCACCGTCGTGAAATCATCCGGACTCAGGTTAGTGATCTGGTCCACAGTGCCGGATTGAAGTTCAAGCAGACGGGCCGCGCCCTCGGTCGCCCAGCGGAAGACCAGTGTATCGTACACTGGCTGGTCGCCCCAGTAGTCCTCAAAGCGTGAGTAGGTGATGCTATCACCACGCGCCCACTCCTTCAACGCCCATGGGCCGGTACCGACAGGGTTGTCAAGAATATCACCCCCGCCGCCGGTCTCTTCAATCCACTCTCTCGGCTGTACACCGAACGGAGTGAAGGCCGCCTTCGCGAGAAAAGCCGGATCGGGTTTGCACAGGTTGAACTTGACAGTCAGCGAATCTAGCGCAGTTATCTGCTGTATCTTCCCGCCATAGTCGCAGCTTCCAGCGTTCAGATCAAGAAGTCCACCGCTTTCTGACAGCCCGACTGCAGTGGACCATGCCGGTTTAGGCCAAACGACATCAACAGTGCCCGGGAATTCACCCACTGGATAAACAAACTCGAGCTCACCATCTTGCCACTGAGTCATTACAAAGTTGGCGTCAATTGGTAAACCTGTTTCGTCCCAATAGCGGTCACCAATGATCGTCTTGACGGGATCATCAGCAGTGCGAGCAGCAAACCAATCGCGCAACACCGTATTGTCGGTAGTACCAGTAGCGCGAACAGCCTGTTCCATACCCTGGCAAAGAGCGAAGGGGATGGCTTCATCTTCATCAGCTGCGCGACCAAAGGCGGCTTCAAAGTCAGCCTGGAAATCCTGATTTCCATAAACTTCATCAGCCAAAAGGCCTTCCCACGGCACTGCAGAGTGCCATGCAGCGTGTATCATGACGCCGTTCGCGGCCTCACCTACTCCCTCGTAGTACTCAATCTGAGTTCCCTGGCTCAGGTAAACACCCTTGGGGTTATAGTCAACGGTCTGCATTGCACGAGTCAACAAGACAGCTTCATCCGGAGAGGCGGTCAGGCCAACCACGAACTCAGCACCGCTGGCCTTCATAGAATTGGCCAGTGTAATCCAATCCGCAAAGCCCTCTTCAGGCCACATTTCCTCATACACGACCGCCATACCAGCATCCTCCAGCAATGCAGGTAATTGAACAACTTCTTCACCAGTATCGACTTCGCCGCCCAAAAGACCGTTGGCTATCGATCCTGCAAAGAAGTCATCAGCGTACACTACCGCAACGCTGGTCGGCGCATCAGCCGCATCCACCAAATCATTGATCAGGTTAATTGGGGAGCGACCAACATATTCTGCAGCTAATTGCTGGAAGTAGAATATGTAGTCAAAACCACGCGCATAGATCTTTACAGCAGCACCCGAAGGAATCGGGTTGACCATCTGCGCTTGCTCAGTGATTGAAGTTTGCGGGAACGTCAGTTTGCTGGAGAACGTACCGAAGATCAAATCTACTTTGTCTACATTGATCAGGCGTTCAGTCTGTGCCAGAATAGTATCAACATCTGATTGGTTATCAGTGATAATCAATTCAACAGGTCGACCAAGCAGACCGCCTTTTTCATTGATCTTATCTACACAAAGCTCATAACCATCAGCATGCTTCTGGCCAGGAATGGCAAATCCGCCGGTTAATGGCATCGAGGCCCCAATCTTGATCGGTTCACCTATAGGCTCTGCCGCAGCTTCTTCTGCAGCGGGCTTTTCTACCTCAGCTGGTGCTTCAGGGGATGCACAAGCCGCAAGCACCATGCTCACGATGAGTGTGCCGCAAATAAGCAACCAAAGTTTACGTTTCATGTTTTTTGCTCCTCCCATAGTTAATTCTTAATTACATCATTGATGTGTATGCGACATTGTCAAACTTATTGTCGCACAAATCATCGTAGCATATCGATCATTCGATGTCAAGTTAACATCGGAGTCCCTGCACTAGGGATAAATTCATTCCAATGTTCGTGGTGGATCTTCGATCAGATCTCCTAGAGTTTCCAAGAATGCGGCCCCGCGAGCACCATCGACAACCCGGTGATCGTAGGATGTGCTTAGGACCAACGTGGGTTGTACAGCGGGTTGACCATCTACTGGGACGACGCGATCAGCAATGCGCCCCACAGCGAGGATGGCCGCCTGAGGAGGGTTGAGCACAGCGTTGAAAACATCCACGCCAAACATACCCAGGTTACTGATCGTGAAAGTGCCGCCCTGAAGATCATCCAGGCTCAATTCATTGTCCTTCGCAAGGCGAGTTAGCGCGGCGCGGCGCTCGACGATCTGTAGCAAGCCTAGCTTATCTGCCTGGTGAATTACAGGGACGATCAAACCATCTTCCACCGCTACTGCCAGCCCAATGTTGATATCGCTATTCAGCAATATCTTATCCTGCCGCCATACCGCATTCACGCGGGAATGCAGGCTTAATGCCGAAGCGACTAATTTCACCAGAAGATCAGAAAAAGTGACCCTCAAATCAGTGCGACCTACCACTTGTTCTTTCCAGGCAATCAAACGACTGGCGTTGACCTCGCGCTGCAAGTAGAAATGGGGCGCGTTTACCCAGCTCTGAGCGAGGCGTTCCGTCATGCGTTGCCAGATGGTGCTAACAGGTATGGTTTCCGCAGGCGCGATTGCTAATCTTTCAACATCTTTGAAAGCAGTCAACGTTGCCAATACATCACTGGTAAGAACAGCACCTTCAGGGCCACTAGCGTCTACTGCAGCCAAATCCAGATTACTTTCCTCTGTTAAACGCCGGGCCTTAGGTGAGGCAGGGATTAAACGTGCCTCATTGCCCGCGGTGGGGTGTTTTTCAAGATATGCCAACACATCGGCTTTATCAACGCGCCCACCATTTGGTTTGACCTGGGAAAGATCGAGGCCATGTTCGGCCGCCATTCGTTGTGCTACGGGGGAGACTGCTAGAGCAGGCGTTTTGGTGACACTCGTAGATTCTGAATGTGTCTCATGGGGAGGTTCACCTTCTCGTATGGACTCGCCCGGTGATAGTATCCAGCCAATGACTTGCCCAACCGGAACTTCTTCACCCTCCTGCGCGCTGACTCCGCCAAGTACACCGGTCGCGGATGCCTCGATTTCGACTGTAGCCTTGTCGGTCTCGACTTGCATAATGGGCTCGCCCTTAGTGACGTGCTCATCTTCCTGTTTGAGCCATGCGATTAGACGGCCATTTTCTTGTGCCATCCCCAGGGCAGGCATAATAACTTTGGTTGCCAGTTTTTACCTCCTCTCTACCAATAACATAAGGTAAATGTAACTACTCAAGCTGAGGTTGAGAAATCACCTAGGATCCAAAACCATCAATTCCTCACATGGCCATTTGGTGATGACTCTGTGTCCATCTTCAGTGACAATGACCTGAGATTCGATGCGGGCGCCATCTTCTTCCTCGCCATAGAAAGTTTCTAAGGCAAAGTGCATGCTCGCTTCAATGGGCACAGGGTGTTCCAATGAATAAGCACGTGAAATCCAAGGTTTTTCGTGGTGACTGAGACCTATGCCATGCCCCAATGCCAGGGCAAAGGCTTCAGTCTCATCCTTGTAACCCAACTCTTTAGCAGTAGGCCACACTGAAGCGATGTCGGCGGTGGTAACGCCGGGACGCACTTCATCAATACTGGCTTGCAGCCAATCCAGAGCGCGCTGGTAGACATCCCGCTGGCGCTGAGTGGAGCGGGTGACCGCGAAAGTGCGATAATAACAGGTGGCATAGCCCATATAGTGACTCATGATGTCAATAAAAACCAGATCGCCAGGACGAACCATGCGATCAGAGAAATCGTGAGGGTGCGGGTTGCTACGCGGTCCGGAGACACAGTTAATACCGCTGATGCGGTCCACACCGTGCTCGATCAACCAGCCAGAGATCAGGGCGACTATCTCATTTTCCCGAACACCAGGTTTGACGAAATCGGCCACTTGAGCGTAGACACCATCTACCAGGGAAGCAGACAAGTCAATAATTTTCAACTCTTCCGCTGACTTGATGATACGAGCATCGAACATAGCATCGTAAGCGTTTGCAATCTTCAACCCATGATGATTCATGGCATCGATGAAGTACATCTCCATCTCATCTACACCCACGGGCATACTAGCAACATCGTGTTTTTGCAAAATGGCTTTGATCTCGCCTACCGCGTTGCGGGCCAGTTCAACGTTTAGGGCATGCGGGTTGGCACCGCGATGCCAGGGCATAGAGGGGCGGATATTCTCGGGTTCAAGCCAAGGGCATAACTCGCGCTTGACGACCGCAGCAGTGCCCACCTCGAAGAGATAGGGCTCCCCATCTCGCGGCAGCACGCTCCAGCGAAAGTATTTGCCGCGCGTCCACTCGTGCAGGTTTGTATTAGTAATGTAACGGATGTTATCGTTGTCAAAGCACACCAGCGCGCCCAGTTCGTATTTCTCCATCATTTCCCTGGCACGCTGCAGACGATACTTTCGCATCGCATCGAAGTCAATGCGCAACTCAACATCAGTCGCCATAGTTCCGAGTGTCATTGTCTTATGCTCCTCATCAAAGAGAGGGCAACCCCATCACAATGCAGCTTGACCTCTGGCAATTTCAGAAACCGCACTCCAGTCCTTCTCGGCCATACCATTAGCCAGCGCGGTGAGGAACTTGTCCCTCGCCATACCGGCGATCGGGAGTGGCGCTTGGACGTGTGAAGATGCCTGCAACATAAGTTCGACATCCTTAAAACCAGCGCTCAGAGCAAACGCGGCTGGTTCAAATTCTCTAATTCGAATCCTTGTTGTATATTCATGCATCACAGGGTGTGCCAGGACAGTGTGGATTAGGCCCTCAGTAAACTCCAGGTCAATGCCACTTTTTTCCGCAAAAGTATAGACCTCCGCATAAAGTTCAACGAGAGCAACGAGCATAAAATTCATCGCCAGTTTTATACTATTTACCACTCCCGGGTCTTCCCCCATATTGATGTGCTTTCCGGTGTAGGCGTTAAAAAGGTTTTCGCAGGCAGATATCGCTTCGGGATTACCGGAGATATAAGAGAGCAAGGTGCCCGCCTCGGCAGCATCTGGCCTGCCGAAGATTGGGGCTGATACATAATCACTCCCGTGGGCTTGATGTAGTTCGGACAATTTCCTGGCACACGAAGGGGAGATCGTCGCCGTGCCAATATGAATTCCACCAGGCTTGAGCCCTGCCAGGATTCCATCTTCACCCATGACATTATCGAGCATGGATTGATCATCCATCAAACAGGTGATCACCACATCCACATCGGTGGCGGCTCCTCTAGGAGTATCTGCTGCTCTTACACCTTTCTCCACAAAGGCCTGCATCTTCTCCTTCGAACGATTATGGATAACTAGATCAAAACCTGCTTTGTGGATATTATTCGCCATATGAGTACCCATACGTCCCAGGCCCATAAATCCAATTTTTTTAACTATTCTCCTTGACATATCAATTCCTCCTCTCATACCTTTCCGCAAAGAGTCTTAGCCATTGTTACGACAGACTCTTCATTTGGAACAGTCAGATCTTCCAACGCCGGGGAGAAGGGGACAGGTACATCCATAGCACCCAAGCGTTTTACCGGCGCGTCCAAGTAATAAAATGCACCATCGGCGATCACTGAGGCAATCTCAGCTGTCGCGCCATAACGTTCATAACCCTCGTCTACGACGATAGCCCGGCTGGTCTTTATAGCCGAATCGATGATGGTCTGCTTATCTAGCGGGAATGTCGTCCGGGGATCAATCACGTCGGCGCTGATTCCTACCTCTTTAAGATGTTTCGCTGCCCCCAGGGCAACATGCACCATACTACTTGTGGCCACAATGGTGATATCGGACCCTTCCCGCTTGATGTCGGCTACTCCGAAGGGGATGGTGTACTCCTCATTAGGCACAAAACCTTGGAGCTGGTACATCATCTTATCTTCGAAGAAGGCAACAGGGTTATCATCACGAATAGCAGTCTTGAGTAGCCCCTTGGCATCATACGGTGTGGAGGGGACGACAACCTTGAGACCGGGAATGTGACTAAAGAAGACATGCAGAGATTGGGAATGTTGCGCGGCCGAGCGACGGGTTGCGCCTAGCGTGGTGCGCATTACCAGAGGCACCTTGAGTTTGCCGCCCGACATATAATGAACTTTGGCTGCTTGATTCACCATTTGCTCCATGGTGAGAGGGATGAAGTCACCGAACATGATGTCAACTATCGGGCGCAAACCAGTCATCGCCGCGCCGACTGAGATACCGGTGATGCCAGCTTCTGAAATTGGCGAGTCGATGACTCGTTCGGGGCCAAACTCTTCCACCAAACCCTTTAACACCTTGAAGGGGGTGCCCGCTTCAGCTACATCCTCGCCGATAATGTATATCGTTGGATCGTGGCGCATCTCTTCAGCTAAGGCCTCGTTGATTGCCTGCCCAAAAGTGATCTGGCGACCATGGGTATTATGCATAGACATGTTGATCTACCTCACTGACATCTGGATAAGGTGCATTAATGGCAAATTCCGCGCCAGCATCAACTTCGTCTTTGGTTGCCGCGTGGATCTGATCAACGATCTTTTCATCAGCATATCCATGCTCAACCAGCCAATCAGCTAATGTACTCAACGGGTCACGCTCTCTCCTCCACTCTTGCTCTTCACCCTTTGACCGGTAGTAGGCACGGTCAATATCGCCGACGTGATGTCCATAGTAGCGGTAAGTATTGCAAACTAAGAAGGCAGGTCCCTCGCCGCGCCGGGCGCGCTCAACTAGGCGGTGCATGGTCTCATAGACAATACGAACATCTTGTCCGTCAACAACCTCACTGTGTAGCCCAAACGCCTCCCCACGTAAGATAAGTTCGCCTGCAGTAGTTTCAGTGTAATGGGTGTATTCGTTGTAAAGGTTGTTCTCACAAACATAAATCACAGGCAGTTTCCAAAGTTGGGCCATGTTCACTACTTCATAAAACAGACCTTGCCCTAACGCGCCTTCACCAATAAAGCACACTGCAACCTGACCGGTGTTCAGTCTCTTCGCTGATAATGCTGCACCAGTAGCAATGCCTGCACTTCCACCCACAATCGCGTTGGCGCCCAGGTTGCCAGAATCCAAATCAGCAATGTGCATTGAGCCGCCTTTCCCCCGGCAGTAGCCAGCTTCTTTCCCTAAAAGTTCGGCGAACATACGATCCACTGTGGCCCCTTTTGCCAGGCAGTGACCATGGCCGCGATGGGTGCTGGTGATGTAATCATCTGTACGCAAAGCCTCACACACCCCTACGGCTACAGCCTCTTGCCCAGTATAGAGGTGGGCTAGGCCAGGCATCGTAGCATTCATATACATTTCATTGACCTTTTCTTCAAACTCGCGGATTTTAACCATCTGTTGGTACATATGAATGTACAGCTCACCATCCGCAGGCTGATCATCTCGCCCGGCTTCCATTTTTCTTTTAGCAGACTCACCCATCTTCCAACCCAGCCATACGCGCCAGCACTTCAAAAACGATCGCAAAATCTTTTTCAGCTAATCCCATCCCGCGGGCAGCCGTGAGCCATTCGTTCGTGATAGCCGTTGTCGGCATCGGTACATCAAGCTGCTGGCCTAACTCAAGAGCTAGGTTCATATCTTTTTGCATCATGTTCACGTTGAACCAGGCCTCATCAGGCATGTCCAGGATGAATGGGCCACGATATTTGACCATGGGTGAGGCGATCACACTATTAAACAGCACCTCAGCAGCCACATCACGCCGGATACCGCTCTTCTCGGCCAGGAGCACGCCTTCGCTAAAGGCTAGCATTTGCACGGCTAGGCTGAGATTGGTGGCGATTTTCATGGTCACTGCTAGGCCATTGCCGCCAACATGGTTGGCTGCTTTGGGGGCAATATCCAATAGATAGGGCTTGACCTGCTCGAAGGTGGATTCATCGCCCCCTATCATGACAGAGAGTTTTCCCGCTTCGAGCGTCTCGACACTGCCGGAGACGGGAGCATCGAGCATCACACTGCCTTTTTTGGCAACCTCTGCTGCCAATTCACGGCTGGCTGCGGGGCTAACGGTGCTCATATCCACATAAATCTTCCCTGGCCCCAACCCAGATAGAATACCATCGGGACCTTCGGTGATAGCCCTGACAGCTTTGGTATTTGTAACCATGCTGAAGGTGATATCAGTAGTTTCAGCCACAGCGCGAGGAGTATCCCCCCATTGCATCCCAGCTTCAAGCAGCCAATCAGCCTTCGATTTGGTGCGGTTATATCCAGTAACTGTGTGTCCAGCATCGATAAGTCGTTTAGCAATACGACTACCCATGACACCCAAACCCACAAAACCAAGATTCGCCATACTACCTCCATTTGTTTACGATAGATATATATAAAGAAACTGTGAGGGGGTTGGACGCCTCATCACAGTTTTTAGTTCAATAGAATAATGCGTCCCGCTGGTCACAACCTTCTGCTAATAACTCATCATATTCCGTTTCATAATACCGAATATGAGCAATGCCCGAAAATTCCGTATTTTTTTCATCAAGTCGTTTATCCGACCCGGTTCGGCCGATGTGACCACTGTATTTCAGAGCCGCATGTTCATCCATGTCATGATCTCTATTTACGGGACAAGGCGGGAAATAACTCACGCACCCTTTTCGCAAAACTCGTTACATACTGTTTGTCCGATTTTACTCTTCTTTCCGTGACTGTTGTTGCCTCACGGGTTCCTTCGGTTCTTGCTGCACCCCAGAACCGCCGTTTGCGGAAGAGGATGAACCGAACATTGCTCCAGTGTAATTCACGTCTCTGAGTTCCGCAACTAGTTGCCTTTTCCAGTTGCTTTCGCCCCCAGGCATGCAGATAAGGCTGCTCAGAAGTATGTGCAGAAGATTGTGGAGGCTCGCCGGGTGTTGTACGGGATAGATTTGTTGCCTATGACGGGCAGGGGGGTGTCACCAACGCACTCATCCCCCCGTTTCGTTGCGTGAGAAAACGTCTCCCTCACAACCATGCTACCGGGCTACATTGCGGGCGTCAAGTGAAAACCCGTGGGTCTGAATTCCATGTAGTACGACCGCGAGGCCGACCCCCGTCGGGACCGCAGTCGTACTACAAGAGGGCTCTTATCGGGCTGATCACAACCTATAGTCGCGTGCAGCAGGTTGTACATGCTTGGCTTGGGCTTGATGGCTTTGATGGAGCCTTCTAGTATGTAGGCGATGTCGATAGTCGAGCCCAGCAATTTCTTTCGTTCCTCATCTGTAGCCACTCTCCAAATCTACCCGAAGTCCTGTAAGAATTCTCCCGCGTCTAACACGTTTGCGCTCGTAACGGGTGCCAGCTCTGCAATGGTGCTCTCGATACGTACCTTCTCCAAAAGATACTCTTTCTGAGTGAAATCACCCATGAGGTACAGTTGCTTGGCTCTCTCCAATTGGTTCAGGAGCCGGGTTTGCCTTCCCGTGTTGCGGGTTTGTGCGCTTGTATCCAGTCGATTCATGACAAGTTCATGCCGAGAAAGCGGCAGTGCAATGTCGCTAAACACATCCCCCAGGTGATCTTCGACGTGTGTGGCAATGATCATCTTTTTCTGGACGCAGTTACGCTTATATTCTGAGTTTCCGGGGTCGTAATAATATCGGGTGTTCCGGGTGGTACGGCCCCGGTAGCGGGTACCACATTCCTCGCATACGAGAAAACCAGCGGCAGGATAGGTCCGAGGGCCTTGACTGGTGATACCCTTCCAACCTACATAATCTCGGCTGGTGAGCGACGTTCGCGAAGTAGTCTGACCATTTCGTTCATGGAGGGGTCAATATGAGTAAAGAAGGCTTTGTATCCAGCACATAAATAATTCAAGCTAGGTTCACCCTCAGGTGTGCTCAGAATGCGGTTTTTGGGGCAACCTCCGCTGCAAATGAACCGCACATCACACTCTAGGCAAAATTTGGGAAGTGAGTTCCTTTTATTTTTTCCAAAGCGATTCTGTGGTTCGCTTCTCACTAATGGGAGAAGCTTGTCTTCCTCAATATTGCCTAGGAAGTATCTCGGTTCCACGAAATGATCGCAGGCATAAAGGTCACCATTGTGCTCCAATGCCATTGCAGTACCGCAAGTCTCACCAAAGATGCACAAACTGGCGGGTTGCCCATACCAAACTCCCAGGGCAACATCGAGGATTTGGATGAATACTTCCCCCACATCATGTTTTACCCACTCGTCGAATACTGAGATCAAGAACTGGCCATATTGTTTTCCGGATATTGTCCGGTGTGTGACCTGAGTTCCTTCTTGAAAACCGCTCTGGTTATCTCGTTCCACGATGGGGATGAATTGAATAAATTGCGCACCAACCTCATCACGCAGGAAGCGATAGACTTCCAGGGGGTGTTTTCCATTGGCCGCATTGACACATGTGAGGATGTTGTATTCCACCTTGTTCTTCTGAAGGATCGAAAGACCATTCATGACCCGGTCGAAGGTCGGCTTGCTGCCCTTATCCTTTCTGTAGGCATTGTGAAATTCGCTGGGGCCGTCCAGGCTTAGGCCAACCAGGAAGTTGTGCTGCTTGAAGAATTTGCCCCATTCATCGTCCAGCAGGGTGCCGTTGGTCTGGATAGCATTGTGGATCTGAATCCCAGGTGTGCGGTATTTGTTTTGGGAGTAGATCGCTCGCTCGAAGAAGTCCAATCCCATCAATGTGGGTTCACCACCCTGCCAGGTAAAGGTAACCTCGGGGACACGCTGGGCTTCAATGTATTGGCGCGTGAAGGATTCGAGGACATCGTCCGACATGAAGAAGTTGCTCTCTGGATAAAGGTCTTCCTTCTTCAAAAAGAAACAATACTCACAATCAAGATTGCAGATAGCCCCTCGGGGTTTGGTCATAATGTGAAATGCGGGCGGTCGATTCATTGCAAAAGCTCTATTTTGGGAAATTTAGTTCATTTCCTACAGCTCAACTAGTATGTTCTAACTCTCTTTGCAACCTGGGCAAGGCCAGTAATCCAACTTTCTTATTGGTTAGTTTGCCAACCCGGATCCGGTTGTTCTCAAATCGGAAGGTGATGTTTTTCTTTGGGTAGTCCGATTTTCCTTACGCAGCGAGCATAATTGTGGATGCGTATCGTATCTTTTTGTGGTCCTGCACCTTCCAGATAACAAGAAGGATCGCCAACCATAGGATCCGACCGCATTGCGCCCGCTCCATGTACGTCATATTCATCTGCCAGAGAGTAGAGAAGAAAGGTCAGAAAGAGCTTGCGGAACTTCGAGAAGCCGGCGAACAGGTCGCGGAAGGACACCGAGTCATCGCCGCGAATGAGTCGCAGCATCGCCATGTCATAGCCGCC
>Ga0187833_10004910_pt1 | contig 12864 bp, 11 predicted proteins | sample ETNtaG_37_FD_167968 | JGI IMG/M metagenome (GOLD analysis project Ga0187833, IMG submission 167968) | Marine microbial and viral communities from oxygen minimum zone, Eastern Pacific Ocean - ETNP2014_SV_400_PacBio MetaG (Illumina Assembly) | ecosystem: Environmental > Aquatic > Marine > Hypoxic... | reverse complement strand
CTCCAAAATTTGGTCTGAATTTTTTAGATTCAAAAAAAACCATAGATCAAAAATTTATGTTAATTTGTGGTTTTGAAAAATTTGAGAATTTTTTTGTTAGAATCGACATCTTGGAACGTTTATTTATTAAAATTATAGAAAATAATAAAAAAAATAGAATAAAATTAAACTCTGATATGATTAACCTACTTGGTTGTAATAAAGACAATTTCATAAAATTACTTGAGTTAATGAACTACAAAACCGAAAAAGGGAAAAAAGAAAATGAAATACATTTCAGATATATGCCAAAAAAAACTAGTAGCAAAAAAAAATCATTTAATAAAAATAAGAATGATGATAGTCCGTTTAGCATTTTAACTAATGTAAATTATAATTAAAACTAATAGTGATAAATATTTTCAAAAAAAACTAAAGATGTAAGAAGTGAAAAAAATATTGTTCCGATTTGTGTATTATCTGTTTATGTCACAAAAATGGATAAAAATTAAACTGACAAATAAAAATCGATTAATGTAAAAGCTTTATAAGAAATATATGATAAAAATGAAAGTAATCTCAAAATTGTTTTAAAGAAGCAAAAAAAAAGTTGATCCAATTGAATTTTGAAATTTACTAAAGAGACAAAAAACCCTGAAAGAAATTTTAAGTTCAAAATTCTTGAAGTTTTATGGAAAAACCTGTATGCAGATGGTGTTTTAGATATATATGAATCTACTTTTAATGAGAAGAGTTAGTGGATTAATTTATGTAAGTAATAAATAAACAGGAGATATAAAACAACATGACATATGTGATTAAAGAAGAGTGTATTAAATGTAAATTGTTGGATTGTGTAGAGGTATGTCCAGTTGATTGCTTCTATGAAGGTAAAAATATGCTCGTAATTAAACCTGATGAGTGTATAGATTGTGGCGTTTGTGAGCCTGAATGTCCAATTGATGCAATCAAACCAGATACTGAACCGGGTATAGAAAAATGGTTAGAAATAAATAAAAAATATTCTGAAATTTGGCCTAATATAAATCAAAAAAATAATCCTCCTACTGATGCTGATAATTATAGAAATGAAAAAAATAAATATGAAAAATATTTTAAAGAAAATATAGAATAAATATGTCAAGAAAAAAAAAGAAAATTAAAAAAAATAATAAAAAAAAAATAATAAAAAAAGTTTATAGAAAAAAAGTAAAAAACAATCAAATAGACAAAAATAACTTTGGACAAGGAAAAGCTTTACGAATTTCAAGAAATTATGAACAAAAAGTTGAAATAGTAAAAATTAAAAAACAAGCTACAGAAAAGAGAATTTATAAAATTAAAGATTATGTAGTTTACCCTAAGCATGGGGTGGGGCAAATCTTGTCTATTAGCTCTAAAATTATTGGGGGGATAGAAGTTCAAAGTTATGAAATTAAATTTGAAAAAGATAAGGCAATTGGATTACTTCCAATAAATAAACAATCTCATTTAAGATCTTTATCAAGTATAAACCAGGTAAATAAAGCAATTAGTATTTTAAAAGGAAAACCTAAAATAAAAAGAACAATGTGGAGTAGAAGGGCCCAGGAATATGAACAAAAGATTGTTTCAGGAAAAATCTATGATTTAGCGGAAGTGGTAAGAGACTTAAATAAAGGGAATGATACCCTTGTGGACCAGTCTTATAGTGAAAGACAATTGCTTGAAAAAGCTTACGACAGAATTCTAAATGAATTTCAAATTGTGCTTGGAGTTTCCCACGAACAAACTCAAATAAAACTTGACAAGGCTCTCAGAAGAAATCAGTTAGTAGAATAAAAAATACGCTCCTCACAAATTTTATAATAAGGAGCGCATTTAAAGAAAACCTTGTTATCTTCTTCTTCTTTTTTTAGCTTTCTTTTTACCTTTTTTTGCTTTTCTTCTTTTAGCCATCTTTAACTCCCTTTTTTATTTTTTTACGAATCAAAGTGATTCGGTTTAGGTTTCTACTTTTATGTTTTTTTTAATTGATGTCAAATATAAATTTTTTTAAAAAAATTTATAAAAATTTAAAAATATATAAAAAAATTAATTCTGTAATTAAATTGTAAAAAAGTAAGTAATAACAGTGTTTTTTATACAATTGAATAATTTAAATCTAAGATTGAAATAATTAATTTTTATAAAAACTTTCTAAAATATTTTTATATTTTTCAATAACTTTATTTCTTTTTACTTTCATTGTTGGTGTTAGCAAACCATTTTCAATAGAAAAACTTTCACTAATTAAATGAAATTTTTTTATTTTTTCCAATAAAGTTAAATTTTTATTAATTTCACCTACTATTTCATTTATTTTTTCTTTTTGTCCTTCAAAGTCTTTATTGGGAACAATCAATGCAACCAAATAATTTTTTCCATCTCCATACACCATGCACTGATCTATTGCAGCTGAATTGGTTAGTTGATTTTCAATTTTTGCTGGAGAAATATTATCACCTCCCGCACTAACTATTATATCTTTTTTTCTATCAGTAATTTTTAGATATCCATCTTCGGAATCTATTTCTCCAATATCTCCTGTGTATAGCCATCCATCTTTGAGAACTTTTCCTGTATCTTCTTTCCTATTCCAATAACCCAACATTACATTTTCCCCCTTGACCAGTATCTCTCCATCCTTAGCTATTTTCACTTGATTGCCCTTGAATGGCGGGCCAACCGTTTCGACCCTAATTTTATGAATAGGATTACAGCTTACTACTGGAGAGGTTTCGGTTAAACCGTATCCCTGTAGAGTAGGTAGGCCTATAGCATTTAAAAATTCACCTATTTCTTTATCTAGGGCTCCACCTCCGGAGACAAAAGCTTTTAAATTTCCACCAAACTGTTTTTTTACTTTTTTTCTAACCAAGACATTTACTATAAAATTCATAAGTTTTTCTGAAAAATTCATTTTTTGTTTCAGCAGCACTTTTTTTCCTAGATAAACTGTTGTTTTAATTAATTTAGCTTTAAGTCCTTTTGCTTTTTTCATATTCATATTTATTTTGTTGTAAAGATTTTGATAAAATCTCGGAACCGCAGTCATGATTGTTGGTTGGGCTTCTGAAATATTATCTAAAAGTTTTTCTATTTTTTCTGCGTAAAAAACTTTTGCTCCAACTGCAATTTGCGCAAACTGAACTGTATGTTCATAAGAATGTGATAAAGGAAGCCAGGTCAAAAAAACAGGCCTTTTGTCAATTAATGGTTTTAAAATTTCACACGCCCCTTCCAAATTGTTTAATATACCTCCATGACTTAAAATAACTCCTTTTGGATTTCCTCCTGTTCCCGAAGTATATATTATACATGCAACTGAACTTCTTTTTAGATTTATGTTTTTTATTTTTTCATTTTCTAATAGATTTCTTTTTACAATAGAATCAAAATTTAAATATTTATCTCCATCAACTTCTTCGATTTTATCAAAAGTGATTACTTTTTTTATAAAAACTTTTTCTTTAATTATATTTTTTAGTTTTTTATGCATTTCATTATTGGAAACAATAATTACTGATGGTTGGCAATCCTCAATTAAATATGCGTAGTCGCTTTTTGTGTAAGTGGTATATGCTGGAACCGTAATACCATTGGCAAGCATAATCGCAAGATCAGAAATTAACCACTCTGGTCTATTTTCTGAAACTAAAAGACATCTATCTCCATCGCTAATATTTTCCTTTAAAATTTTGGCAAGTTTATAAATACTTGATGATGTTTCTTCCCAAGTAAATTTTTTTTTATTTTTGGGATTAAGCCATTCCAAAAAAATACTTGCAGGATTTTGTTTTTCAGCCTGATAAAAAAATAAATCTGTTAGACTATTAATTTCTTTTAAATACATTTGTTTTTGGTGGGCAAAGAGAGACTCGAACTCTCACAGCATTGCTACTACAGGATTTTGAGTCCTGCGCGTCTACCAGTTCCGCCATTCGCCCTTTCTTTTATTAGTTAACGTTTATAAGAACATTATGTTTTGAAATTATTGAAGACGCAACAAAAAATTAGTTTTAATAATTAATTAATAGGAAGTGACTGATATACTTCTAATAGTTTTGTGATCTTTTTGGACCTGATTTATAACATTGCTCTTATGTAAATCACGAGTATCTGATGGACTAACTTTGACAATGCCCTTTGATAATTTTTCTTTTCTAATCTGTCGATAAATATTGTCCCATTCCTCAAACAAGTTCAATTCTTCTTTTTTGGAAATCCACGGTTTTCTTTTACTTTTAATAGTATCAATTAGACTATTATATGCATTATGAAAAGCTGTCTGAAGTTTTGAATCATGTCCTTCACTTGAAAATATACCCTTAAGAGCAATTAAAATTGAATTAAGTAGATTAGATTTGCTATTTTTTAATTTTTTTGATTTATAAAATTTTATATAAAATTTTAGTTTCCAAAGAAATAGATTAGTACGCGATATAGTGGGACAATATTTTTGTGATGGAAATAGAGCTAAGCTATCGAGAATGTGTTTGAAATACTTAATATCTAATTTAATTTTATTTGAATCATACAAACTATGAAATAACTGCGTTCCTGGTAAGGCCATATAATAACCTACTGAAAGATCAGTTACACCATGTTTTGCTAGTTTCTCAACAAAATTATTATTCTCTTCAAGATGTACAGAGAGATCATGAGGAAAACCTATAACAAGAAATATTGCTACATTCAAATTTGCTCGAGCTGTTGCATCTATACTATTAAAAAGTTGATTTGTTTTCATTTTTTTCTTTATGTACTTCCTTGTTTCTTCAGATCCAGACTCAGGCGCATATGCCATACTGGTCATGCCAGATTTTTTTATAAGAAAAGCAATTTCATTATCTATGGCTTCAGAACGAGTTCCAGTTGGAAGCTGCCAAGTTATATTTAATTTTCTTTTTATTATTTCCTCGCAAAATGCTTTGATCCAATCTCTTTTTATTATCGCGGTTAGATCTTGAAAAGGAAAGTTGCCTGCTCCAAATTTTTTTACATAATATTCTATTTCATCAACAACGGATATTGGATCTCGAGGAATCCACAGAGGTAGCCACATATTGGGAGCTGAACAATAAGTACATTGATACGGACAACCTCGGGTGGCGAGTATAGGAATGGTTAAATTTTTCGAATACATACCTCCAACAAATCGGTTTTTATGATATCCTTTTATGTTGAAAGAATCCCAATCAGGATATGAAATTTTATCGATACTTTGTTGTCTATTTCTTCTACTATTTATAATAACTTCGTTATTTTTCCTGTAACCTATTCCTTCTATTGTTTGAAGAGTTTCTCTATTTTTTATTGCCCTTATTAATTCAATTATAGTTTCTTCACCTTCCCCCATCACAATATAGTCCGCATTGGAAGTCATCAGTGAAAACTCGGGCATTGCCGAAATATGTTCTCCTCCTAAAATGATTGGCATATTTGGAAACTTTTCTTTTATTAAAGATATAAGTTTGACTACAGCTGGCCACTCATGAGTAAATATTACTGATATTCCAACACATTTGCTGTTGGAATTAATCTTTTCGGCTATTTCTTTTAAACTTAGTCCAACCAAATATCCTTTGTAATAGCCAGTTCTATTTTTAGGTGCTTCACCTACAGCATCTAGGATTTCAACTTTGAATCCACATTCTTTAAGAGAAGAAGATATGTAAGCAAGGCCAATCGGTAAAGTTATTGAAGTTGTAGCAAATCTGAAAGATTCAACTGCTGGAGGTCTTATAAGCTGTATATCAGGATATGATAATGGCATTTTCAAATACAATATTAGATAAATTTTACTAAACTAATCAAGATTTTTAATTTTAAAAAGCAAAAGTAGTCCAATAATCAGTAAAAAAATAGCAGCAGAAAATCCAATTCTTTGGCTTTCGCTCACAAAAGTAAGTGTACTAACCAATGTTGGACCAAGAAATGAGGTTAATTTTCCTGAAGTTGCAAATAGACCAAAACCTTTGCTCTGATCTTCGTTAATTAGCATTTTAGAAATAACAACTCTGCTTGCTGATTGGATTGGACCTATGAATAAACCATTTATGGTAGCAAAAACAAAAAAATACATTTTAGTATAGGAAAATAAAATTAAAATAGAAGAAATAATTATTCCTAGCAATGATAAAACAATTATTTTTTTTGAACCAAAAAGATCATTAAAGTATCCGCCGATTATTGCGCCAATCACAGCAGAAATATTCATTAAAATTGATAATTGAAGTAGTTCTTTTATCGACAGTTGAAATACTCCAACGGCAAATATTCCTCCCATTACAATGATGGCATTGAGTCCATCTGCATAGAGCATTCTAGCAATTAAAAAAGTTCCGATTTTTTTTAACCCTCTATCCCAAATTAATTTTTGAATTTGAGAGAATAAGCTTATTTCACTTTTGGTTTTTGTTAATGATTTTTTTGCACTTATTAATAACGGTATTGAAAATATCAAAAACCACAAGCTTACAAAAAATGAAATTGCTCTAACATTTTCGTAATTTTCTTTCTTTAGACCAAATATAGGACTATCAGTATCTATAAATAATTTTATTGCCAAAAGCAAAACTAATATGCCACCTAGGTATCCTAAAGCAAAACTTAATCCAGAAGATTTTCCAAGATTTTTTTTCGATGAAACGGTTTTAAGTAAAGCATTGTAAAATAACAAACTTAATTCATAAAAAAAGTTTGCAACTACTACAATTATTAAAGTAAAAAAAATGTAGTCTTTTGAAGGTTTTGCAAACCATAATGAGGTGGTTAAAATAATACACAATAGTGAAAATATTCTTAGAAAGGTAACTTTTAAATTTTTTTTGTCAGAAATGGCACCCAGAAATGGTCCAATTACTGCAACGGCAAAACCTGAAACTCCAATAGCCCAACCCCAATAAGATTGTCCTAATATAGGATCCTTTACAATTTGTTGTGCAAAATAAGTTGAAAAAATAAAAGTAATGATAATTGTCGTAAAGGATGAATTTGCAAAATCATAGAGTGCATAGTTAAGTATTTTTCTCATAAATTTATAAAGATAATTGCTTATTTCCGTATATAACAGCAATATCCGTTTAATTAATACAAAAACCGAAGGTTGCTAAGTGAGTGAAATTATTGAATTGATAAAAAAAGTACCAAAGGCTGAATTGCATTTACATATTGAAGGTTCTCTGGAACCAGAACTCATGTTTGAGTTGGCCGCAAAAAATAAGATAAAAATTCCTTTTAGAAGTGTTGATGAAATCAAGACCTATTATAATTTTCATAACCTTCAATCCTTTTTAGATATTTATTATCAAGGTGCTAAAGTTCTAATTAGCGAGCAAGACTTTTTCGATCTTACTTGGGCCTACCTGCTAAAGTCCAAAGAAGATAATATTGTTCACACGGAAATTTTTTTTGATCCACAAACTCACACTGATAGAGGAATTAAATTTGGCTTGGTTATTAATGGTATTCACAGGGCCATTCTGAGGGCTGAAAAAGAACTAGGAATAAGTTCAAAAATTATCATGTGCTTTTTAAGACATCTTGATGAACAGTCGGCTTTTAAAACATTAGATCAAGCCTTGATACATAAAGATAAAATTATTGGTGTAGGTCTTGACTCTTCGGAACTTGGTAATCCTCCAAGTAAATTTGAACGTGTATTTAATAAAGCAATAGAAGAAGGTTTTTTAACAGTAGCCCACGCAGGAGAAGAAGGACCGCCTAAATATATTTGGGAAGCTTTAGATCTTCTTAAGGTAAAAAGAATCGATCATGGTATCCAGTGCTTGAAAGATGAAAAACTCATTCAAAGACTGAGGGATGATCAAATCCCCTTGACGGTTTGCCCTCTTTCAAACATTAAACTATATATCTTTGAAAACCTTAAAGATCACAATCTGAAAAAGTTACTGAATGAAGGACTTGTGGCCATGGTTAATTCCGATGATCCTGCCTATTTTGGAGGCTATCTCAACACAAACTTGATTGAATGCCAAATGGCTTTAAATCTTACCAAACAAGATATAAAAAGACTGGTCATAAATTCATTTAAATCATCTTTTTTGAGTGAAGATGAAAAAAAAAAATGGATAGATCAGATTAATAATTTGGTCTAATGGAATGCAGGTGCTTTTATTTTTTTTCTAAATGTGTTTTCCACATTATATTTAAGCAATTTTCAAAGTGTTTAGCATATTGTTTTGTATTACTTAATGGAGATTTTAAAAATTTATTTCTTAATTCTTTTTTAGTTTGAAACAATTTTTTTAAATCTGAAGCTTTAGAGATAGCTTTTAAAATATAATCTTCTTCATCATTTGCTATCCAATCTTTCATGTCTAAATTTTTATTTATACCTGTTCCAATTCTAGAATAGAAATTATTTCCTTTTTTTGTAAGCAATGGAACTCCCATCCAATTTGCCTCAAGACTCGTGGTAATCCCTGAATAAGGGAATGGATCTAATGCAATATCAATTTGATTGTATTTCTTTAACATTTCTCCTTTTGTTTTAGAGTGGCCTTCGGTAATTATTTTTTCAGCATTGATTCCATTTTTTTGGAATTTTTTTTTTATATTTTCTACAATTATTAAATTATCCAATTGTTTTGCTTTTAAAAAAAGCTTTGAATTTTGAACTTTTTTTAATATTTCTGACCATACATCTATTACATTATCATTTATTTTAGATAAATTATTAAAACTTCCAAAAGTAATATCTTTTTTATTTTGGTAGCTGCTGTGATCGATTTTAATATCGTCATTTATTGAAATACATTGAAAAGTATTTGGTAATTGAAAAATTTTTTCAGCAAAATATTTTTGATCGCTTAATGGCACAACATATGGATCTACTATAATATAGTCTATTTCCTTAAGACCGGTAGATGCATTATAACCACACCAAGTTACTTGAACAGGTGCAGCCTTATTTACAAAAATTGATAATCTATTTTTCGCAGTATGGCCAGAAAGATCAAATAAAATATTTACTGAGTCTTTTCTAACTAAATTAATCACTTCTGTGTCACTTAAATGATTAATTTTTCTCCAGACATTAAATCTTTTTTTAAGTTCTAAAGTTATTTCATCCATTCTATTTGAGTTTGAATAAGCTATTAATTCAAATTTTTTATCACTGATATGATTTATTGTATTTAATAGATAATGACTTACAGGGTGATTCCCATAATCTCCTGATACAAATCCAATTCTAATTTTTTTGTCCGTCTTTTTTATTTTTGGAAATTGACTTATTTTATTTAGATCAATCTTAGATAAACTTTGTTTGAATTTTTGTACTAGTTCAAAATAAAGATTTAAGTCAAAATATTTACTAAAATTTAAACAAAATAAATAATTTTGATATGCTCCGGAAAAGTTAGGATTTATTTTGATTGCGGACTTAAAGTTTAATATAGCTAGGTCAAATTTCCCGATTTCTTGGTACAAGGTACCCAAATTGTTGTAGGAAGCAAAATAATTTTCATTAAATTTAATTGCGAGCTTATAGTTATCAATGGCCTTTTCATAATCCGCTTTTTTTTTATATAAATTACCCAGACTGTAGTATGCATTACTATCTTTCGAATTAATTTTCAGTATTTCACGAAAATATTTTTCGGATTTTTTTTCTTGATTTATTTTGTTATATAAGTTTCCGAGTAATAACAATGTACCTATTGATTTAGAATTAATTTTTAGGCACTTTTTTGACTGTAAAATTGCTTCGTCATATTTTTTTAATTCATAAAGTGATTTTAATAAATTAGAATGTGCTTCAAAAAAATCTGATTTAATATTGATGGATTTTTGAAAATAACTAACCGCTCCTTCTGTTTTATTAAGCTTTAATAGAATTAATCCATAAATATTACATAATTGGTAATCTTTCGCGTTCCTTGTGAGTAAACTTTTAGCTAGACTTTCTGCTTCTAAAAAGTTACCCAAATTATAATTTTGGATTATGTCTATAATTTTTTCTTCAAATGTCATGATATTTTTTACCAAATTAATTAAACTAATTTAAAATGTAGAAATGATCAAAAAATTATTTGACAAATGTGTAGACTGGGCTGGCCAAAAATATGCAAATTTTGCCCTAGCTATTGTTTCTTTTATAGAAAGCTCCTTTTTTCCAATACCCCCCGATGTGATGATCGTTCCAATGGTTATAGCAAAAAAACAACATTTTGTTAAAATAGCCTTAATCGCAACTACGTTTTCTGTCTTAGGTGGTCTGTTTGGATATTTGATAGGTTATGTTTTTTTTAATGAAATTGGTTTTAAAATTTTTGAAATTTACGGCTATGAAAATGTAAACGCATTAAAAGATATGTTTTCAACTAAAGGGGGTATGTTGTCTTGGTTTGGACTTTTATTTACAGCTGGATTTACCCCTTTACCATTTAAAATATTAACAATAACTAGTGGATTTATACATTATAACATATTCGTTTTTATTTTAACTTGTATGGTTACCAGAGGTTTAAGATTTTTTTTAGTCGCATTTTTAACAAATAAATTTGGTTTGAAGATAGGACCTTTTTTGGAAAGAAAAGCAGGTAAATTGACATTCATAATTGCCGGAATAGTAATTCTTCTTTGTGTAGGAGTTTATTTTTTAATAATAAAAAAATAATGTTAGATCAAAAAAACAATATAATTTTAATTATTATTTTTTTCACAATTTTGTTATCAATTATTTCCACATTAATAATTGAACACACTCTAGATCACCAACCGTGTAATCTCTGTCTTTATGAACGAATTCCTTATTTTCTTTCCGTTCTATTAATGATTAAAATATTCTTTTTTAAGAAATACGAAAAAATCACTTTATTGATATTGTTTTTAGTCTTTATGATTAGTGCATTGCTTGCATTTTATCATTTTGGAATTGAACAAGGTTTTTTTGATGAATCTTTTGTTTGCAATGTAGAAAGCCAGTTAAAAATTTTATCAAAAGAAAATCTACTTAAAGAACTAAATAAAAATATTGTAAGCTGTAAAGACGTAACTTTTAGAATATTAGGTTTATCGCTTGCAGCTATTAATACTATTTTGTCTGTTGTATTAAGTGTTATTTTTTTGAAATTATTTTTTAATTATGGTTCCAACTCAACATCCCAATACAAATAATCCATCCAACTCTCATGCAAAAAATTTGGTGGAAAATTTCTACCATTTTGGTGCAAATCATTCACTGTTGGTTTAAAGGGTTTTCTAAATAATTTCATTCCAGAGGTAGAATGCAGTCTACCTCCTTTATTAATATTGCAAACCGAACAAGCTGTAACAACATTCTCCCAGTTAGTTAGTCCTCCTTTAGATTTTGGCAATAAGTGATCGAAGGTTAAATCGTTTTTATCTCCACAATACTGACAAGTAAATTTATCTCTAAGAAATACATTAAATCTAGTAAAATTTGGATGTTCTGAAGGTTTAATAAAATTTTTTAACGCAATTACACTTGGTAAATTCATTTCTAGTGAGGGACTTCTTACTTTTCTCCTATAGTTGGAAACAATACTTACTCTTTGAAGAAAAACAGACTTAATAGCATCCTGCCAACACCACAATGACAGCGGATAATAGCTTAAAGGTCTAAAATCAGCATTTAAAACTAACGCTGGACATTTCTCCAACGGAACTGTTTCTGAAGCTGCTATTATCATGCAAATAAGTTAGCCGATACTAGTAAACATTTCAAGGGATAGTTTTGTAATAATATTGTTTCATTTATAAAAGATTTTTTCTTAGAAATTCTAATCCGAGACTTGAACCTTCAACAGATATTTTATGTTCACAATTTTTAAAAAGTTTAGTTTTAATTTTCAAACTCTGTTGAACCAAAAATTCTTTGCTCTCTAGTAAGTGGCTGGGTGATATAATTGTATCTTTATCACCATGCATTAAAAATATTTTTGGCCTTGAAACAATATTTCCAGATAGATGTTGCTTATTAATTATTTTGCCAGAATAACTAACCAAACAATTAATCTGCTCTTTTTTTTTAAGTGCCGTCTGAATAATCATCATAGAGCCTTGACTAAAACCAACCAATGCAAGATTTGTTATATCTAGTTGAAAATCATCAAGAACTTGATCCAAAAAAGTATTGAGTTTTTTTTCAGCTACTAATGATTTCTCGAGAATCGTTTCATCATTTTCTACAGCCATATCAAACCATTGGTAGCCGAATGGATTCAATGTACAAAGTTCCGGAGCATTTGGACATAAAAATATAGCATCTGGTAAAAACCTTCTCCAGTTAAGAGCAAGAGTACTTATATCTTGACCATCTCCACCATAACCATGGCATAAAATAATAATTTGTTTTGGTTCATTTTTTGAAAATGATGAAAAAGATGTTGCATCAAAAATATATTTAGTCATAATTTAACAACCATTTCGAAAATTTCTCATCTCTAAAATCAATTGATTTTGACATAAAAAACAAATACTTAACATATGAAAAGTAAAAAACATATGAAAAATAATAATAGTACAGTCTGGGGTACAAGATTTAAAAACTCTACTTCAAAAATTTTTGAACAGATTGGGGCATCAATTGACACTGATAAAAGATTATTTGAAGAAGATATTTTAGGATCAATCGTGCACGCTCAAATGTTAGTCAAACAAAAAATAATTAGCAAAAAAAGAGGCAAAAAAATAATTTTTGGTCTAAAAAGAATTAAAACTGAAATCAATAAAGGTAAGTTTTCTTTTAGTAAAAAATACGAAGATATTCATTTGAACATCGAAAAACGACTTTTTTCAATTATTGGAAAAGATGCTGGTTATTTACATATTGCAAGATCAAGAAATGATCAGGTAATTACAGATTTTAAGCTA
>Ga0187833_10004909_pt1 | contig 12866 bp, 9 predicted proteins | sample ETNtaG_37_FD_167968 | JGI IMG/M metagenome (GOLD analysis project Ga0187833, IMG submission 167968) | Marine microbial and viral communities from oxygen minimum zone, Eastern Pacific Ocean - ETNP2014_SV_400_PacBio MetaG (Illumina Assembly) | ecosystem: Environmental > Aquatic > Marine > Hypoxic... | reverse complement strand
TGGAACCGGGACGAGGCCCCCTGGAAGGTGTGGGGCTGATGGCCGTCGATCCCTCCACCTGGTCGGGTCGTCGCGTCCTCGTCACCGGAGCCACCGGCATGGTCGGCTCCTGGCTGACCCGGTGGCTGGTCGAGGCCGACGCCTACGTAGTCGCGCTAGTACCGGACTGGGATCCACAATCGGAGTTGATCCGCTCCGGCACGATCGACAGGGTCAGCGTCGTCAATGGGCGACTCGAAGACTACGACACGGTGGAGCGGGCGATAAACGGGCACGAGGTCGACTCGGTGTTCCACCTCGGCGCCCAGACGATCGTCGGAACCGCCCATCGTGCGCCTCGTCAGACGTTCGAGTCGAACGTACAGGGAACGTGGAACGTCCTCGAGGCGTGTCGGGTGCTCGGCGACCTGGTCCAACGGATCATGGTTGCGTCGAGCGACAAGGCGTACGGCGCACAGGTGGTGCTCCCGTACACGGAGGAGACGCCGCTCACCGGACGGGCTCCCTACGAGGTCTCGAAGTCGTGCACCGACCTGATCAGCACGTCCTATGCAGAGACCTATGGCCTGCCTGTGCTGATCGCCCGGTGCGGCAACATCTACGGCGGCGGCGACCTGAACTGGAGCCGCATCGTCCCCGGCACCTTCCGATGGCTGATCCGCGACGAGCAGCCGATCCTCCGCAGCGACGGCACATTCCTACGCGACTACCTCCACGTCGACGACATCGTCGACGCCTACCTCCACCTTGCCGAGTTTGCGGACCAACCGGACCATCGCGGCCAGGGGTTCAACTTCTCGGACGAGACTCCGCTCACCGTCATGGAGATCTACGAGGCCTGCTGCAAGGCAGCCGGCAGGGAAGGCACCGAACCCTTGATCCTCGATGAGGCGGTCGGCGAGATCCATGACCAGTACCTCGACTCCTCCCGGGCCCGCGATGAGCTCGGCTGGAGGGTCTCGGTGGGCCTCGAGGCCGGCCTGGAACGCACCTTTGCCTGGTACGCGGACCTGCTCGACGCAGACTGAATCGGCCATGGAAACCGGACAACCCACGCGCTCCGACGAGTTGCGCGCCCGGATCCTCGCACTGGTCACCGAGTACCACGCCGAGGAGTTCCCCGAGCGGCCTTTCGTCGGCGGGATCAGCGCAGTCCCCGTGGCCGGCAAGGTCTTCGACGACCATGAGATCCGCCTCCTGGTCGACTCCTCGCTCGACTTCTGGCTGACGACCGGACGGTTCGCCAAGGAGTTCGAGGCCCGGTTCGCCAAGGCCATGGGCGTCCGGCACGCCATGCTCGTGAACTCCGGTTCGTCGGCGAACCTGGTGGCGTTGAGCTCGCTGACCTCGCCCCGGTTAAAGGACCGTCGGCTGGTGGAGGGAGACGAGGTCGTCACGGTCGCCGCAGGCTTCCCGACCACGATCAACCCGATCCTTCAGAACCGGCTCGTCCCGGTCTTCGTCGATGCCCAACTCGGCACCTACGAGGCCGACCCCGAGCAACTCGGCGCAGCCATCGGTCCGCGGACGCGGGCCATCTTCATGGCGCATACCCTGGGCAACGCCTTCGACCTCGACGTCGTGATGGAACTGGCGGATAAGCACGACCTGTGGGTGATAGAGGACACCTGCGACGCCGTGGGGGCACGATGGCGCGGCAGGGCGGTCGGCTCCTTCGGCGACCTCGCCACGGCGAGCTTCTATCCGGCCCACCACATCACCATGGGAGAGGGCGGGGCCGTGCTCGCCCGGAAGAAGTCGATGCGCAAGATCGTCGAGAGTTTCCGCGACTGGGGCCGCGACTGCTGGTGCGCCCCGGGCGACGACAACACGTGCGGCAAGCGCTTCGACTGGCAGTTGGGCGAACTCCCCCGTGGCTACGACCACAAGTACACGTACAGCCACCTCGGCTATAACCTCAAGGCCACCGACATGCAGGCCGCCGTCGGCGTAGCCCAACTGGACAAGCTCGACGGGTTCGTGGCCACCCGCCGACACAACTGGCAGTACCTCCGTGACGGCCTCCTGGACCTCGAGGAGCACCTGATCCTCCCTGAGGCCACTCCCGGGTGCGAACCCAGTTGGTTCGGATTCGCCATCACCGTTCGCCCCGATGCCCCGTTCACCCGCTTCGACCTCGTCCAGCACCTCGAGAGCCGCCGAATCGCCACCCGCCAACTCTTCGGCGGCAACCTGATGAGGCAACCGGCGTACCTCAATATGCCCCACCGAGCCGTCGGGCCCATGCCCAACGCCGACATCATCATGGATGGCACTTTCTGGATCGGCGTCTATCCTGCTCTAACCGAGGAGATGCTCGACTTCGTGGTCGAGACCATCCATGAGTACGCACGAACCGTGATCTGAGACAGGAGGGCCGATCGTGAGCATCAGGCGAGACATCTTCGACGGCCTGTTCGTACTCGAGTTGGCGAACAACCACTGGGGAAGTCTCGAGCGCGGAAAGCGCATCGTCGACGACTTCGCAAAGGTCGTCCGCTACAACAATGTCCGGGCTGCGATCAAGCTCCAGTTCCGGGACGTGGATGCCTTCATCCACCCCGACCACCGTCACCGGACTGACGTCCGCTACATCAAGAAGACCCTCGACACCAAGTTGTCGCACGAGGACTTCGTCGAGTTCGCAGAGTACATCCGTGCCAGCGGTTGCATTCCCATGGCGACTCCGTTCGACGAGACATCAGTGGACCTCTGCGTCGAACTCGGCTTCCCGATCCTGAAGCTCGCCAGTTCGGACCTCAACGACTGGATCCTCATCGAGAAGATGGCCACTACGAGGCTTCCGGTCATCGCCTCGACCGGGGGCTCGTCCCTCAAGGACATCGACGACCTGGTCACGTTCTTCGAGAACCGCAGCATTCCCCTGGCGGTCAACCACTGCGTGTCGCTGTACCCGAGTGAGAACAGCGAACTGGAACTCAACCAGATCGACTTCCTCCGGAACCGTTATCCGGAGGTCACCATCGGCTACAGCACCCACGAGTACCACGACTGGCACTCCTCGGTGATGCTCGCCTACGCCAAGGGAGCGCGGACCTTCGAACGCCACATCGACATCGAAGCCGATGACATCCCGGTCTCCCCATATTGCAGCCTTCCCCATCAGGTTGATGAGTGGTTCCGCTCCTGGCACAAGGCGCAAGAGATGTGCGGTGGTTCCATGACCGAAAAGCGTCAGCCACCGACACGGGAGATCGAGTACCTGGATGCGCTTGTACGGGGTGTCTACGCGAAGCGGGACCTGCCTGTCGGCCATCAACTCGCCGAAGACGACGTCTTCCTCGCTGTCCCGCTGCTCAAGGGCCAACTCTCGTGCCGTGAGCTGATCGCCGGAGAAGAACTCATCCGCGACGTGTCGGCGAAGAGGCCGATCACGATCGACGCACTCGACAACCCCTACTCGCGGAACAGCAATCTGCGCGACCACATCCTCAGCCGGGGTCTCGACCCGGAATGAGCCAGGATGGCGCCACCCCGGCCAAGTACGCCGAGGTGGTGATGGGCTGGCTGAGCGATCTCGGCTACACCCACTGCTTCTTCGTCGCCGGTGGCAACATCATGCACCTGCTCGACGGTGCAAGGAAGAAGATGACGTGCATCCCGACCGTCCACGAGGTCGCAGCCGGAATCGCCACCGAGTACTTCAACGAATCCGGCGGCGAGGGGCGCGCCTTCGCCCTGGTCACCGCAGGGCCGGGGGTCTCCAACATCCTGACCGCAATGTCCGGTGCCTGGCTCGAGAGTCGAGAACTGCTGGTCATGGCAGGTCAGGTCAAGTCCTCCGACCTTGCCGGCCCGACCCTTAGGCAGCGGGGCATCCAGGAGATCGACGGGGTTGCCCTTGCCAGGTCCGTTGCGGTCAACGCCGAATGTATTTCAGTCCCTTGGGACAGAGCCCAATTCACCAATGCGGTGCTGGCCGGCCGCCGCGGTCGACCCGGACCGACATTCATCGAGATCTGTCTCGACGCCCAGGGAGCGCCAACGGCTGCTGCGGAACTCGAAACGTATGCCGATGACTGGACCGGTCCGGGATCCGAACTCATGGTTGCTGCACGAGGCGCCATCGATGAGGTCCATCGCCTGACCATCGAGGCAGAGCGCCCCATCTGGTTGATCGGAGGTGGCGTCACCCGTGAAACCGCAGTCATCATCCGCGAGCAGTTGCTTGCAACCGGGATTCCCGTGGCTACTACATGGAACGGAACGGATCGGGTTTCCGCCGACAACCCCAACTATGTCGGTCGGCCGAACACCTGGGGGCAGCGATCCGCCAACCTGCTCCTCGCCCAGGCTGATCTGATCGTCGCGTTCGGCACACGACTCGGCCTTCAACAGACCGGCTTCAACTGGCAGGAGTTCGGAAAGGAGGCGAGGGTCGTTCAGGTCGACATCGACGATGGCGAGTTGAACAAGGGCCACCCACTGGTCGACGTTCCCATGCTGGCAGACGCCAACGAACTCCTTCTGAGCCTCGTTGTGCTCGACTACCCGGGCCACGAGGACTGGCTCTCATACTGCCGCGAAGTACGCGAACTGCTTCCGACACGCGAGGACGTGAACTCGACCGGGGACGGCTTCGTCTGCCCTTACAGCTTCTACCTCGACCTCAGTGACCTGGCGGATCCGGACGACATCCTCATCCCTTGCTCCAGCGGCGGTGCCAACTCGGTGGCGATGCAGACCATTCGGCAGAAGTGGGGACAGATCGTCATCACCGACAAGGGTCTCGCATCCATGGGCTACGGACTTTCCGGTGCCATCGGAGCGGCGTTGGGGCACCCCGACCGCCGAACATTCCTCATAGAGGGTGACGGCGGATTCGCTCAGAACCTTCAAGAACTTGCCACTGTCGCGGTCAACAAGCTCAACCTGAAGATCTTCATCTTCGCCAACGAGGGATACGGTTCGATCCGCATGACCCAGAAGAACTACTTCGACGGCGCCTACCTGGGTTGCGACACGGAGACCGGACTGGGATTCCCCGACTGGCACAGGCTCTTCGACGCCTACGAGATACCCGCCATGACTATCGGTCCGGAATGGTCTGAAGACACCGATGTCCTTTCAGCGTTGGACACACCCGGTCCCGTCGGCCTGGTCGTACCGATCGACCCCCTCCAGACCTATTGGCCGAAGATCATGAGCCGTGTAACCGAAACGGGGGGCATGGAATCAAATCCCCTCCACGAGATGTCGCCTGATCTCGAACCGCTCTTGGCCGAACAGGTCTCCAGGTACCTGTCATGATCCATCGACCCACCATCTCCATCGCCATCCCGGCATACAACGAGTCCGCCAATGTGGACGAATTAGCCGCCCGCCTGACCGCCGTGTTCGACGAGATGGAAGACAGGTACGACTTCGAGGTTGTCATCTGTGAGAACGGCTCACAGGACGACACCTACGACCGGCTACTGGCCCTGCACGACCGGGATCCACGCTTCAAGATCGTCCAGCTCGTTCGCAACTTCCACATGGAAGGCGGAATGCTCGCGGCGCTGGACCACGTAACCGGTGACGCCTGTGTCATCATGAGCGCCGACCTCCAGGACCCACCGGAGCTGATCCCCCTGTTCGTGGAGAAGTGGGAGGAGGGCTTCGAGGTCGTCTTTTCGGTGATCACCAAGCGGCACGGTGAGAGCATCTTCCGTCGGGCCGCTGCCCAATTCTTCTACTGGATCATCAACAGGATCAGCGACACCCCGGTTCCACCCAATGCCAGCGACTTCAGGTTGGTGAGTAGGGAGGCCTACACGGCGTTCAACAACCTCTCAGAACGCTTCCGCATGGTCCGCGCACTCTGGGGTTGGCTAGGATTCCGCTCGACCGGCATCGAGTACGAACGCGAAGAGCGGGCTGGCGGAGCTTCGAAGTTCAATGCGTTCGCCACTGCAGGATTCGCGATCAGAAGCATCCTCGCCAGTTCATTCCGTCCCCTGGCCATAGCCCCGGTGATCGGACTGACCCTGTCGGCGCTCTCGTTCCTCGGTCTCTCCGGAATCATCGTCAGGGCGGTATTCTTCGGTGTGCCGTTCCCCGGCTTCGGAACGCTCGTTGCGTTGCAACTCCTGCTCTTCGGCTTCCTCTTCCTGATCCTCGGCATGATCAGCGAGTATGTGGGCCTCACCTTCAACGAGGTGCGCGGTCGTCCCCGCTACCTGGTGCGACGCCTCCACGGTCCCACGCGCACCGAGCAGGGCTGACGCTGTCCGACCTCACGGTCAAAAGGTCGAAGTCCTAGCCGAGGAGGACCAGACGGTTGGCCAGTCCATGGGCGCCCGTGATCGCTTGCACGATGGCCTCAGCGTGGTGGACCGAAGCGACCACGACCGGGTAGTCACTGTCCCGGAGTTCTTCCGGTGCACAGACCACGCGTCCACCGAGGTGCATGCCCTGCTTTTGAGGTGACCCGTCGATGATCGCAACGACGTTCTTCTCCGCGAGCACGGTTTCGGAAAGGATCTTGAGGGCCAACTGCCCTGCGCCCCAGATCACGACGTCGTCTTGGCCTTCCAGCTCCGCGGTCAAGATCGCATCGAAGCGGCTGAGCAACTCCGATGACAGTTCTACGTAGCGGCCGATGGCAACCAAGAGTTTCTCGTCGGACTCCACTGATACTTCCGGCGTCGGGTTCTCGGACCTGCGTTGCCAGAGCCCGAAGATGGCCGGATAATTGTGGGTTGCCGAACACTGAATCACCTTCGCTCCGCTCTCGACCTCGGTGAAGCCGAAGGCTTCCATGAGCCGGCACAGCAACGGCAGCGAGAAGTGGTTGATGTGTTCCGTGTTGAAGTCGTGGAAGGGAGCCACAAGGTGGTCCGCATAGGCCGAAGCGTCGGGAACCTCGAGGTAGGCAAAGCCCCCCAAACGCGTCAAATTCCGGATGCCCTCGACCGCACCGCGGACATCGACCAGGTGTTCTAGGACGTGAGAAAGCGCAACTACGTCGAACTCCCCGATGCCTGCGGGCGGCTCGAGAAAGGAACCGGTCACCGTCTCGACTCCGTGGATCCTCGTGGCCGTCTCCGTCGCGACCGGCGAAGGATCGAGTCCGACCAGACATGTCCAACCCAATCCCTTGAGTGCGCCGAGGAAGGTTCCGGTCGCGCAACCGGCATCGAGCACCCGAAACTCGCTACTGACAAGCACCGAGTCGAGCCAGGCTGCCGTGGATTCCAGGCGTTCGACATCCCAAACAGCTTCGGGTGGGAATTCCACCTCGTCGCCACCGCCGTAGAGCGTGGTATCGGCGTACTTCGAGTGTTCCTCGTACGTGCGATCCAACTCGACCTGCGAAGTCGGAATGTCGTTGAATACCATCCCACACGCCTCACAGGCGACGATGTCGACCTGCGATTCCATGCCCAGTTCAACCATCACAGCGAAGTTCTGCGTGTGCAGGACCCTCCCGCCAGTACCTGTGCAGAGGGGGCATGGACGGAGAAGCAACTTGTGCATGGGCTACGAGGCTTCCCTCTGAAGTGAACTGGACTGAACGCCGTCCGTAGCATACGACTGGCATGCCGGTCGTACGCCACCGCCTCGGCATACAGACAGGTCGGCACTCACCGACCCAGGTCGACCATCGCCAGAAGTTCGTGCGGTTCCCCAACGAGCACTTGTGCCCCCGAACCAACGAGTTCGGTTCTGTCGCCATAGCCCCAGAGGACTCCGACAGGGATCAGTCCGTGAATGACCGCAGCCTCCATGTCGACGTCGCGGTCACCAACCATGGCCGCCGTTTCACGCGAAGGATTCCCCAACTCGGCCAACGCTCGGCCGAGGGTCTCGGTCTTGGTCTCCGAAACGCTCGTCCCCGGCGCGACGATCGCGGTCAGGAATCTGCTGATTCCCAGTTCTTCGAGGATCGGGACAGAAAACTGCGCAGGCTTCGAAGTCGCAACGGCAAGCACAACACCCCTTGCAGCAAGTTCTCCGATCGTCTCGGCTACCCCCGGGAACATCCGACACCCCTGCACGCAAGCCAACGCGTAGTGTGCCCGATACTCGTCTACAACGCGGGCTACGAGTTGCCTCGGCCCTCCTCGACTCTCGAGCAGCGAATCGACTCCGTCGGAGAGCGGTGGCCCAATGAGTGAGCGAATCTCAGCGTCACCGATCGGCGGCTCTCCAATGGCGTCGAGTGCAAGATCCAGGCTCGCCCTGATGGCCGGTTCAGACTCGAGGACCACTCCGTCGAGATCGAACACGACCGTCTGGAGCGGGCCGTTCACGAGATCAATCGATGCCAGGTCGCGGTGCGCGCGAGTGCCTCCGCGAGTGGCACCGAGTTGCGCACATGCAATTCGACCTCGGCACGTTGGCAGTCCGGTATGTAGCGTTCCGCCGGCTGACCGTCGACCGGAGTTCCCCTCACATCGACTGCAACGCCGTCACCAACCACCCGGGCGACGAGGTCTGCCAGATCCGCGATCGAGATGGCGTCCTGCGACCCCACGTTGTAGGCACGTCCAGGCTCACCGCGCACCAACAATGCCAACATCCAGACGACCAGATCGGCAGCGTACTGGTAACTCCGAAATGGCGAGCCGTCCCCCTCGACCACCACGGGGCCTCCTGCGAGGGCGTCCCGGATGAAGTTGCCGACCGCATAATGGGCATCGATCGGTAGGTGGGGCCCCACGAAGGCGAACAGGCGTCCGGTGACGACATCTGCAGCGCCCTCGTCAGTGGCTATCGCTCCCAGGAGTTCAGCGAGCCTCTTTCCCTCGTGGTATGCGTTGCCGACCGACATCTGGTCTGGCGCGGTCATGGAATCCTCGACAAGGTGGGTGACCTCGGAGGGCTGGCGTCCGTAGACGGCACCAGAACTCGTGAAGAGGAGTCGTGGCTGTCCAGCAGCAGCGGCAACCGATAGGACGTTTCGCATCCCATCGACAATGGTGTCGACCATGAGTCGCGGTGACTGCTCGTTGAACTCCCTGCTGGCCGGGGTTGCAGCGTGGAAGATGGCGTCGGCGCTCCCAGTCGTGGCAATCGGTTCACACACGTCGCCCTGTAGAAGATCGACGCAACTTGCACCGGTCAGGTGCGGTGACCGGGCCTTGAATACCGCTGGATCGCGCGTGAGTACTTCCATCGCCGGTCCTGCCCCTCGGCGACGTGTGCTCCAAACCAGTGCCTCCAGCAGCCAGGTCCCGACGAATCCCGTCCCGCCCGTCACGAATAGCCGCAAGCCGTCGAGTTGGCGAATGTCCTCTTCAGCCACCTCGAGGATGAAGTTGAGGTCAACTGCGAGCGGACTGTCGCCCTGTCTCCGGTGAGCGGTCACTCCGGGCAATGGTAGCCCCCCCCCACGAGGCAGCGTGGTCAGAACCGACCGGGGGCAACTCCATGACGGGATCCAGGACCCGGAACCGGATGTCACGCGGGTCGGTGGTTGCCAGTGTTGGAGCGTCGCCCACCAGGTCGACATTCCGCCCCCGGCGGCACTTCGATTGCCACGAGACCATCGTTCCTGCCGCTCCCAGTGGCACCTGTTGACTTACTGCCAAGCGCCCGAACCCGACGACTCACTCCCAATTGCCGACTGCTGTGACGACTTGCCCACCCCCGACCAGTCGATAGGGTTCGCCGCGGTGGAAACCGAACCGGTGGTAGATCGTAGGCATTCGGAATTCGGCGTCTGGATAGTTGCACTCCTCCTGGCAATCATCGCGTGCTTCGCCATTTTGTGGCCGGTGTTGTCAACACCGTTCTATGCAGACGACATCTTCAACTCTCAGCACTCAGCACACATCGCTGCTTCAGATCAGTCGGTGTGGTCCTACTCGGCTTCGGGTGTCCGACAGTGGATGGACAACGAGGGCCGCTTCTTTCCGGTCTCATCCATCGAGGGGGTCTTCCTCTTCGACACGGTCCACGACCGCGGCCTCTACAAGGTGATCCAGGTTGTGACCGCCTTCATCGCAGCAGCGCTACTCGCTGTCTTCATTGCGGTGTTGACGAGAGATCGGCGCCTCGGACTGCTTGCACTCTTCTTCACAATTCCGGGTTTCCAACTCCGTTACTGGTACGACCCGATCCACTCGTTCGGCCTGCTACTACCCTCACTCACGATCAAGATCTTCGGGAGTTTGCTCCTCGTCCTGATCGGGCTTCGGGCGACCCACCACCGGCGAGCGTTTGGACTGTTCGTCGCGGGGGGCCTTGTGTGGACCGCTGCCCTCCTGCAATACGAGGTCGCCTTCGTTGTGTGCCCCGTGGTGTTCGCAGTGCTCTGGCACGAACGGACGAGCGGTCGTAGGAGGCTCTGGACGGCTGGTACGGCCATCCTGCTCCCGACCTTCCTGCTCGCCAACTACATCGCCACGCTACGCAGTTCGGCCAACCCGTCACCGGGCTACACGACCAACTGGGCACTCGAAGACCTACTGCCCACCGCCTTCTACCAACTCGTCGGGGCGGTCCCGGGAAGCGCCGCCTTGTTCGCTGGAGGGGTCCCTGGCCTGTTCGACCTGCTGCTCGACATCCGCCTCGTGGGTCTCATTGCCGCCATCGCAGGAGGTACAGGAGTCGCGATCCTGCTGCCGATGCTGAGACTTCCCGCAACGTCAACAGCAGTCGCCCTGTTGGCGATCGGCACCGCTGTTTTCGTCTTCCCCGCAGTCCCAATCGCCAGCTCCCTCCGTTGGCAGTCTGAACTCGGCTGGGGGATCGCCTACCTTCCCGCATTTGCCCAGAGCCTGGGCCTCGTCGTTCTCGTACTCGGTGCCGGCTGTCTCATCATCACGGTGGTTAGTCGATCCGTAGGCCTAGGACTCATCCACCTGCCTCCTGTTGGAATCCGCTTCACCGTTCGAATCATCGCCGGCCTGTCCATCGCCCTTCCCCTCCTCGTGGTCGGTAACGGCAACCAGTGGGTGGCAGACCAGCTGGCCGGACTCCGCCACCAACAGGAGACAACCGATGCGGCGATCTCCAACGGCTTCTTCAACCTGGCCGGAGAAGGGTCGACCGTGGTCGCCTCCGTGAGCCCGGGCGGCAACGAGTACATCAACGCCGCGTACGTGACGTGGCGCGGAGGTCCGGCCAATCTCACCGTTCTCAGAGAAATGCCGACAGTTGCCGAGCCGTGCGGACAGTTCCGCATCTGCGATGCCGAGGGCCGGGCGCTCTACCACTTCCAGGAGGTGGTCACAGATGACGGCAGCGTCTCTTTCGCCATTGCGAGGATCGCGGGATACACCTCCAATCCCGAAGATCCCCTCGTCCTCCTGGACGAGGCCGCGGTCTTCGGGTCGGTGGAACGGCTCCCGTCCTGCGGCGACGGCGACATTGTGGCGTCTGGATACTGGGCCACCAGCCCGTGCGACGGCCATCCGGTGGCCGCCTCCCTTCTCGGCCGGTGGCTGACCGATGCAACAGAGGAAGAACTCCACTCAGGCATCGGTCGCCTCCTTGAAGCCGCCATCAACGCTGGTTTCCTGGATCGCGTCGAAGGTGGGACAACCATGCTCGTTGTGCCTGGTCAGCCCTACAGCGGCGCCATGGTGGAATGGTCGGGTGGACCCAGCGGCCTGCGGTTCGCCGAAACGCTCCCCGACGACATGCTCCCCTGTGGGGAGGCCGAGTTCTGTACGATCGATGGTCGACCCATCTTCGTACTCCGTGCCCTGGAGGTCGATGGCGACCGAATCCTCATGCTCGCACCTGTGGCCGGCCACACCGGCAATCCATTGGACCCCCTCGTGGTGATGAACCACATCACGCTCTTCGGCCCCGGCCGAGCCACGCCGACATGCGCCATGAACGACGTCGCGACCGGCAGTGTCCCCACCACTGATGATGCATGGGTGACGAGGCTCTGTACCGGACCGCCAAGCGCCGCCTCGAGTTTCGAGACCTGGGTCGCCGCCGGATGCACCGAAGGGCTCGCCGGATGGTTCATCTGCGACGATAACGACAGCCGGAGTTGACCGGCCACGGGAACCGCACTCCGGCGAGCAGGCCATCGATACACTCACCCGATGCCCACGAACGCCGACGACCTCGACGAAGCCCTCGAGCGGATTCGCTTGAGCGTCGACGAACGGCGGGAGGCTGGCGACTACCCACAGGGGCTCGAGCAACAGCTCGACCGGCACTACCACCACATCCTGAAGGGCTTCGATGCCGAGGTCGAGGCCATCACCGCCCTGCGCCTGGCGGTCGCCAACTTCCGAGCGCAGTCCGAGTTCGACCTCTCCCGGATCGACACCTGGTCGGGGAACCCGATCAAGCGGCTGCTCCTCCGGATCATCGGCAAGTTGACCATACGCCAGACAAGAGGCGTTCTGACCCAGGTTCAGCAGTTCAGCGATGCCCTCGATGAGGTCCTCGCGAGCCTTGTGCCGTTGGTCGAATCGCTGGGGGGTAGTGGAGCGGAAGGCGGCGGCGGACGTCAGCGCAGTGACCTCGAGAAGCGCCTGCACACGGCACTAGACCGCATCGGCCTGCTCGAGGAGCGCCTGGATCGGAGCCTCGAGGCCTCCGACGACCGGTCGGTGTGACCGAGATTCACCAGGTCCTGGTCGGTGCCGGCCGGACCGACGCAATCACCAACATGGCAAGGGCGCTCCGGGAGGCACTCCGCACCCTTGGTGAGAGCGAGATCTACGCGCAACACCCTGCACCCGGCGTCGACGACGTGTTCCCACTCGACCAGTTCCCCCTCGAAGATCCGGCAGGTCGGACGATCGTGTTTCATGCCAGCGGTGGCGACCCCGACGTCTTCGAACTGCTCGACAACGTCGTCGAGCGCATCGTGCTGGTCTTCCACAACATCGCCCCGGCAGAGTTGTTCGATGACGTCGACCCTGCACGCGCCGAGATGCTGCGCC
>Ga0187833_10004908_pt1 | contig 12866 bp, 14 predicted proteins | sample ETNtaG_37_FD_167968 | JGI IMG/M metagenome (GOLD analysis project Ga0187833, IMG submission 167968) | Marine microbial and viral communities from oxygen minimum zone, Eastern Pacific Ocean - ETNP2014_SV_400_PacBio MetaG (Illumina Assembly) | ecosystem: Environmental > Aquatic > Marine > Hypoxic... | reverse complement strand
AGGTGGCTGTTGTTGCAAACGATAAAGGTCAAGTCGTTGATTTGGAACGCGCAGTTGAAATGGGAGTTATCATGGCTGAGGCGGGTTGTACCGCGCGCGATATGGTCAACGAACCGGGCAACGAGATGACCCCGTCTGATATGGCGGCGATGGCGCTGAAGATAGCGTCTGAAACCGATCTTGAGGCCACTATTTATGATAAAGACTGGGTGGAGGAGATGGGTATGGGCGGGCTGCTGGGAGTGGCCAAGGGAAGCACGCAGCCGCCGAAGTTTATTGTCCTTACGTACTGCGGTGGTGGCGATAAGAACGTGGGGCTGGTGGGCAAGGGGCTTACTTTTGACTCAGGAGGTTTATCGCTCAAGCCTTCTGGCAAGATGGAGGAGATGAAGGGAGATATGAGCGGCGGCGCGGCGGTTATTGCCGCAATGGAAGCTATTGCTAAACTTAAGCCCAAAATCAACGTGACCGGACTCATTCCCGCTACTGAGAATATGCCTGGCGGCAGTGCCCAGAAGCCAGGGGATGTCCTTAAGCCAATGAACGGCAAGACGGTTGAGGTAATAAACACGGATGCCGAGGGGCGCCTTATCTTGGCTGATGCGCTGTGTTATGCTAATGAGCTAAAGCTATCGCCAGTGGTGGACATTGCCACGCTTACCGGTGCCTGTATGGTTGCCTTTGGCAGCGTGTGCAGCGGCGTTTTTGCCAATAACCAGGATGCCGCTGATACTTTGCTGAAAGCAAGCCTGGCAACCGGCGAGAAGATGTGGCAGATGCCCATGTTTGAGGAGTACAAAGAGCAGATCAAGAGTAACGTTGCCGATATCAAAAATGTTGGTGGCAGGTGGGGCGGAGCCATCACCGCAGCGCAGTTTTTGGCGGAATTTATCGGCGATACTCCTTGGGTACACATCGACATCGCCGGGACCTTCTATGCGGAAAAGGACGATGGTTATTTGGTAAAAGGAGCCACTGGAGTTGCCGTAAGAACACTGATAAGCATGGTTTTATCTCTGGTTAATTGATGGGGGTGAAACATCAAAATTGAATGGCTTGGTCACGCCTGCTTTCTGATTACATCTGACAGTGGTGTAAAGATAATAGCCGACCCGTATAAACATCTTGGGCTTGGGCTCAAATACGACGCGATCGGAGAGTCGGCCGACATCATTACCAAAAGCCACGGGCATGGTGACCACAGCGCAGTCGATGAAGTAGAAGGTAATCCGGTCATCGTTGATAGCATTGGTAAAACGCAGGTCAAAGGAATCGATATTGCCGGAACTGCTTGCTACCACGATGAGGTGCAAGGTGCGCAACGTGGCGCCAATATCATCTTCTGCTATGATATAGACGGTATGCGCACGTGTCATTTGGGTGATCTGGGGCATATGCTGTCGGATAAGCATCTGGCCGACATTGGCCAGGTTGACATATTACTAATCCCAGTGGGCGGCAAGTTTACCATAGACACTACGGTTGCATCGAAAGTATACGGTCAAATCAAACCAATGGTGGCAATACCGATGCACGTTAAAACCGCCGAGTGCGATTTCGTGCCCTACACCGCCGAGGATTTTGCCGAGGGCAGACCAAATGTAAAACGCATTGATGGCAGCATGATCGAGTTCAAAAAAGACGCTTTGCCAGAAGACACCGAGGTTATTATACTAAAACACGCGCGGTAGATTCGTACTATGAAGATCAAGCGAATAGGGTCATCGTGCTTTCTGCTGGTGTCGGATAAAGGCACCAGGACACTTGTGGGCCAATTTGAAGCATACCAAGAGAACATGAAGCAGGTGCCCAAGACTACTCCTGCCAAGCAGCCGCAAAAAGTAAAAAATCGCAGTGGCAAATAAGCCCTAATACCGGCTTGGATATGAAAAACCTGCATACCTGCATAAAGAAAACCCGCGATAGCTATCAACAATCGTTTGCTAATATATATCACGGGTTTATTTGTCTATAGGCCTTTGAATTCAGGCGAGCGTTTTTCCAAGAAAGCATTTATGCCTTCGTGATGGTCTTGTGTGGAGAAGGCTATACCGAAGCATTTGGTCTCATACGCGGAGCCGACGTCTAGGTTGGTCTCCAGTCCTTTGTTAACCGCTGACTTGGCGATCTCCAGAATTATCGGTGACCTCTGTGCCAGCTTATCTGCCACTTCCATCACTGCCGCTTGCAACTGATCAAATGGAACAACCTTGCTTACCAGCCCAACTCTGTAAGCCTCGTTGGCATTGATTAGGTCGCCGGTAAGGATCATTTCCATAGCAACCGCCTTGCCGACGAGCCTCGGCAGTCTCTGTGTGCCAGCGTAGCCGGGGATGATGCCGATGTTGATTTCGGGTTGGCCCAGCCGCGCATTATCCGAAGCAATCCTGATATCGCAGGAAAGCGCCAGCTCGCAACCGCCGCCCAGCGCATAGCCGTTTATCATAGCGATTACTGGCTTTTTGCAGTTTTCTACACGCTTGAACACGCGCTTACCCAGTTCGGCCGATTCGATGGCCTCCAGTGGAGTGGCATCTTTCATGTCACGGATGTCGGCACCGGCGCAGAATGCTTTTTCGCCGACACCGGTAATAACGATAACACGAATCTCGGTATCGTTCTCAAGCTCCATCATTCCCCGTTCGATCTCGAGCCTGGTCTCGCGATTGAGCGCGTTACGTACTTCGGGGCGATTGATGGACAGCTTGCCCGCTTTGCCTTTTTTTTCGACAATAATATTCTGATAACTCACTGGTTATCTCCTTTCAGATACCCTGATTGGTAGTCTAACTTACCTGGAGTATTCGTAAAATCCCTTGCCAGTTTTTCGGCCCAAATGTCCAGCCCTTACCATTTTCTTTAAGATATAGGCGGGACGGTACTTGGGATCGGCGAACTCCTTGTATTTCTCTTCGCACACCGCCAGTACGATGTCCAGACCCACCAAGTCGGCCAGAGCCAACGGGCCTATAGGATGGTTGCAACCCAGCATCATTGCCTTGTCGATGTCCTCTGCGCTGGCAACACCTTCCTGGTAGCAGAAGATGGCTTCGCTGAGCATAGGGTTGAGGATGCGGTTAACCACAAAACCGGGAGCCTCCTTGACCTCAATGGGGTCTTTACCTATCTTAACCGCCATCTCTTTAGTTGTCTTTACAGTTTCGTCTGAGGTGGACTGACCGCGGATAACCTCGACCAGTTTCATTACGCGTACCGGGTTGAAGAAGTGCATACCCACTACCTTGTCGGCTCTACCAGTTGCACTTGCTACCTCAGTGATGCTTAAAGATGACGTGTTGGTTGCTAAAATTATATCTTTATCGCATTTGGCATCCAGCTCTTTAAAGATGCCCTGCTTTACATTCATTCTTTCCAGGGCGGCCTCAATTACCAAGCCTGAATATTTTGCCACATCACCAAGGCCGACGGTGCCAACGATTTTACCTAGGGCATCGTCCATCTGAGCTTGAGTAATAGCCTCTTTCTCAACGCCCTTGGCATAGGATGTTTTTAGGGTGTCCAGCCCTTTCTGCACAAATTTGTCCTCGATATCGCTGAGTACAACTTTTAAACCGGCCAAGGCGGATACGTATGCAATTCCTGCACCCATGGTGCCAGCGCCAACGATTCCTATAGTATCGATAGCCATTCGAGTCCCTCCATTTCGCTTGTGTTATTCAACTTTAAAAATATAGCATGAGGACCTCTTTAGTGTCAACGTGAACCGAGTGTGTTTGAATGTGCCGTCTCCGCTCGATTTTTCATAGATTTGACCAAGACTCAAATTAACGCTAAGCTTGTATGACCAAGCAGCAGGAGACGGATTATGAGCGAGCGGCTGGCTTTAACTATTGATATAGGCGGTACGCAGTCGCGGGTTGCGCTGATAGATGGTAGATCTCAAATTATCAAACGTGCTTCGGTGCCGACTGAATCGAGGGAAGGGCACAAGGTTGTAATCGAAGAAATCAGAAAGCTTGTTTCACAAAGGGAATTTGGCCGAGTTGCAGGCATAGGCATCTCGATTGCTGGTTTGCTCAAGTTGGATACGGGAACACTAGTTTATTCTCCCAATATGCCGGGATGGGTAAATGTGCCTATAAAGCAGATTTTTAGCGATGAGTTTCACCTTCCGGTATACGTTTCTAATGATGCCAGTCTGGCGGCTTTGGGTGAGCACAGGTATGGTGCTGCAAAAGGGCTGGACAATTTTATTTACATAACGGTGAGCACCGGTATTGGTGGGGGAATGGTACTAGATGGCAGGCTTTACTTGGGTGCTGACGGGTATGCTGGTGAAGTGGGACATATGACGATTGATCCCGACGGCCCGGTATGTTCCTGCGGTATGAGAGGTTGTTTTGAGGCGATGGCATCCGGCACAGCGATTGCACGTGATGCCAAAGAGCGGATAGCGGCGTGCACAACATCTATGATCAGCGAAATGGTCGGCGGTGATCTGGAGAAGATTACGGCAGCAACAGTTGAGCAGGCGGCAAGGCAGGGTGATGGATTGGCAAAAGACTTGATGTATCAGGCCGCGGTTAATTTGGGTATTGGCCTTTCCAGTCTGATAATTATTTTTAATCCTGACGCTGTAGTTGTCGGTGGTGGGGTGACGAAATCGAACGAACTGATATTTGAACCGGCACGTAAAGTCGTTGCTAAAAGGGCCGTTTGTTATCTACGGCGCGATGTTCCAATTCTGAAGGCTGTTTTAAAGGACAACGTGGGGCTTATCGGTGCAGCGGCAATGGTTTTTGATAACGTTTAATCGCTTATTTCATCAAACGAAAGCGGATCTTCGGCAAATCCCAGTTCTTCCAGGGCCACTTCGGAGGCTTTCCGTATTCTCTCATCTGTGCTCTGCAACTGTTTTTGTAGTATTCCTTTGGCCTCTATGCTGCCGATATGGCCTAGGCTGGAGATGGCGGCGAGTTGTATATGAATCTTGGCGTCTTTGGTCAGCTTGAGTAGTTGTGGTATGGCTTCGGGAGTACAAAGCTCTCCGCAGGCAATGGCCGCCTCGTAGCGGATTTCGGGGTCGGGATTGCGTAGCTCTTTAAGTAAAAAGGGGAGCCATATCGGGTCGCAGTTTCTACCCATGGCACATAGAGCGCTACGCTTAAATGCCGAATCCGGGTTGTCATAGGCACGGCGTATTGTTTGTTTCACCTGCTCCCGACTTATAGGCGCTACCGCCTCGATGGCACGCCTACGCACCTCGGATTCTTCCTTTTTGTTTCTAATGATTATCATCAGCGCATCTTCAACTTGTGATGAGCGAAACGTGCTTAGTTTGCCCAGCTCGGCCAGTATGGCGAATTGGCCCAGCGCTGCTACGGATGTAGCTCGTGTTTTGGTATCGTATTTTGTGTCTAATAGAGCGATAAACGGCTGGATGAATGAGGCGTCCTCACAGTTCTCAAGTCCCTCAATAGCCTTTAGCCGGGTCTCGGTATCCTCATCACCAAGGATTGTACGGAAAGCCTCGTCAAGCTCAAGGCGGTAATTGCCGCTGGTAATATCGACCAGCTGAGAAGCTATCTGGCGGCGCCGGTTTACGTCTATATCACCCCAGGCATTATTAAAGAGTTGACTTTCTTCTACAGATAGATCGGAAAGGCTGGCCAGTTTTGATATGGACAGGGGGGTACTGTTGTCTTTTAGATCGTTAAGGTAGTCCTCAATTGGCAGCAAAACTATTTCTCCGTACAATAAACACTAACTTTGTGTTGTTACTGACAATAATGGGCAGTAAATGGATGGAGTTTTTAACATTCCTCCCACCCACGCCGACCTGTCCCCTATAACCACACCCTCTTTGAGCGCACTATAGATATTCCCGGATACCATAGTGTCTTTTACCCTGCCCACAATTGTGCCGTTTTCTACCTTGTATCCTAACAAAACGTTGCCTCCGAACTCGCCGCCAATAGTATTACCCTGCCCAGCTCCCATAAGAATTTCGATAACAAGGCCCTGTTTCATATCAGCGATGATGTCTTCTACTGACGTGCTGCCCTCGGCGACAATCAGGGTACTAGATGAGGGAGACGGCAGGCCTCCTCCCCGGTTGGCGTTGCCCGTGCTTTGAGCCTTTGCCATGCCCGCTGTTTGCAGGTCGTATAGAAAATTGGAAACTCTGCCGTTTTCGATTAATGGCGTTTTACGGCTGGCTATCCCCTCGTCGTCGCAGATGCGGCAGCCAGGCCTGTAGTTGATGGTGGCGTCATCGTAAACCGAAATCTCCTCTGTGTACATTTGCTGGCCCAGTTTGTTTACTAGGGGAGATGAACCTTGCACGATGTTTTTGCCGTTGTAGGCAATTACCAGTGGCGAGATGAGTGCGATGGCTACCCCTTTTGGTGTAAATACCACGGGTAGTTGCCCCTGTATGGGGGGTGCCGTTTCCTTGGCTCGCTCCAGTTGCCTGATGGTAGCCGTTGTTATTTTGCTGACATCGCTTAAGGGGCGGCATGAGCTTTCGTGCTCTCCCACAAACAGCATATCCGTGCCGCGAGTGAGCAGGCCTTCTACCCCCAGACTGAACGATGTCTTTTCGTAGCTGGCCTGACCGCCGTTTGAGTTAAGCAGTGTAACCGAAATGGCGTTTTTGGTTACACCAGCCTCGCAAATAACTTCTGCATTATGGTCGCGTACGGTAGCTATCATGGTGTTGCCCAGATCAACCATCTGTTTGATCGGCACATGGTTGACGTTATCGTCATATACTTCGACTTTGGGATAGTTTTGTAGTGACGGTAGTTCGAACTCGGCTTTAGCCCCAAACTTGGCAACATCGAGTGCCATGTTTAGTATTTCATCTACATTATCGATTTTGTTGGTGGAAGAATAGCCGATACGCCCATCTTTTACGATGCGCAGAGATAAGTACCTGCCCTGACGAGTCTCCACCGATTTTAGGCGGTTGGCCTCAAACGAGGCATCGGTGTTCTGGCTGGTTACCCAAAACACTTCGGCCTGCTCACTAACCTTCTTAGCTTTGTTTAGCAGTGATTCTATAATTTTCATCGCTCTTTTTTCGTACGTATTATTAACTGCCGCCAACGAGGCAATCACTTATTTTTATATGAGGGCTGCCATTGGAAACGGCCAATGGGCTTTGCCCTCCCTTGCCGCAGCCGCCGCCCTGATTCATATCTAGGTCGTTGCCAATGGCATCGATATTCTCAAGGGTCGTAAAAACATTTCCACTTAAAACAACCGGCCTGAGCAGTTCGGCGATTTTGCCGTTGCGGATCATATAGGCTTCGCCTGCGGAAAAGGTGAACATCTCCATGCTGGTCATACCGCCGTACCAGTTTTTGGCATAAACACCTTCTTTTATATCGCTTATCATCTCTTCAAAGGTGGTCGCTCCCGGTTCTATATAGGTATTGCTCATGCGGACGATGGGCTGATGGCTGTAGCTTATGGCCCGCGCATTGCCGGTGGGCCTCTCGCCCATCTTGGCCGCCGTCTCGCGCGAATGCAGTCTGCCAACAAGCACACCCTCTTTTATAAGATAGGTTTTAGTGGATGGGATGCCCTCATCATCGTATTTATAGCTGCCTCTGTATCCGGGCACCGCACCGCCGTCAACTATGTTGAGGAGAGGCTTGCCGAACTTTCTGCCCAGCACCATAATTTCCCGCATGCGGTCGTTTTCGTAAACGAAGTCCGATTCGGATAGGTGACCAAAAGCTTCATGGGTAAAAACTCCGGCCAGTATCGGGTCTAGAACCACGGTATATTGGCTGCCTTTAACTTTTGGAGCCGCCAGCATCTGCACGGCGCGCTCAGCACAACCCTTGATTTGCTGATGTATGTCTTCCACCACGCCGAAATCGCCCTTGCTGCCGATGCTGATTCCGCTCTGCTGCACGTCGCTTCCGTCGCGGGCCATGGCGGTTATTCTGGCGGTGACATCCACCCTGCTTTGCTCGATGTAGCTGCCCTCGGAATTGGCAAAAACAACTTTTTTGTAGCCGTCGCTGTAGCTTATTGTGGAGGTTTGTATGCTTGGAGTGGACCAGATCACATCGATATATTCATCTAGAAGGCGTTTTTTATCGTTAAGGCTGATGGATAGAGGGTCTTTTATCAACTCAAGCGGAACTATATCTACTATGGGATCGGATTGGGCTATCAAGCTCTTTTCGTTTCCTACAAGCCGCGCTTGTTTTACAGCAAGCTCTACTTTTGCCCTTAGCTCACCGGGATCGTTGAAGCTGATAAAACCCCACCCGCCGTTAACCAGTGCACGCACATTGCCGCCACTGCCGGTGGACTGGCCTATGTCCTCCAGTTCCTGCCCGCGGTACTGAAGGCGGCTGCTCTTGCCATCCTCAAGACGGATCTCAATGTAGTCAGCATTATGACCTTTTAAGGCATCGACTATCTGCTCGCGCAAGGCATTCTCCCGAGCGATACTTGGTGCCCCCAAGGGGACTCGAACCCCTGTCTGCGGCTTGAAGGGCCGCCGTCCTAGGCCTCTAGACGATGGGGGCTAAAAACAAAACCTGCGGCAATTAAAATATAACATATACTACGATGCATCGACTAGGGATATACTGCCAGAAAATCCAACCCGCTCGTTTCAGGGATGCCCAGCATCAGATTCATATTCTGGACGGCCTGGCCGGCAGCTCCCTTAACCAGATTATCGATACAACTGATCACGATCAGCCTGTTTGTTCTGGTATCGATCGTTGGATATATTAGGCAGTTATTATTACCCCATGTTTGTTTTGTTTGTGGAGGGGTATTTACTACCTTAACAAAAGGTGCGCCTTTGTAGAACTCCTTATATAATTTGTGAACTTTATTTTTGCTCATATCTTTCCTGAGCTTGGCGTAGCACGAACTCAGTATGCCTCTTGTCATCGGTATAAGGTGTGGTACGAACACAACCGATGGTGCAGCCAGTTCCTGAGCTATTTCGGGCATATGCCTGTGCCCGTCCAGCGCATAAGCTGACGTGTTCTCGTTTGCCTCGGAATAGTGCACGGTTAGGTTGAGTGTTCTGCCCGCACCGGAAACACCTGATTTACTGTCCACAATAATGTCGGGTTCGATTAAGCCGTTTTTGGTGGCCGGTGCAAGAGCCAAAATGGCGCTAGTGGGGTAGCATCCCGGGTTTGCTACTATATTGGCTTTGGCTATTTGATCGTGGTACAATTCTGGCAGCCCGTATACTGCTTTATCCAGCAGCTCCGGTGCTGGGTGTTTTACGCCGTACCATTGTTCGTAAACTGCTGCATCCTTCAGCCTGAAATCGGCGCTGATGTCGATCACCTTTATGCCTTTATTGATTAGGGGCAGCAAGCTTTGAGCGCTGGAGCCATGAGGCAGTGCCGAAAAGGCCACATCTACATCAGCCAGTTCCGATTCAATTTTCAGGTCAATATCCGCCAGATGCGGGAACACATCAGACAACTTTTGTCCAATCAAACTTCTGCCGGTTACCGCTACCAGCTCAACCTGCGGATGCTGGTGCAGCAATCTTGCCAGTTCTGAGCCGGCGTACCCGGTTACGTTGATAATTCCTGCTTTAGCCATTTCTTCACCCCATAAGCTTGCTTTGCGGTAGCCTGCTTATTATTGTTATCTATTTTATACGAAGTTGTAGTAGTTTTGCCACTGCCTATTCTACTTGATGGACAGGCACTTGTAAAAACACACTTCTGGCACTTGCGATTTTGAGCGTTACAAACACGACGTCCGTGCTCGATCATATTGATATGAAATGAATATATCTCCTGATGTGGGACCATCGGTTCAAGAATCTGGTGAGCCTTGTTGGCCGATGTTTTTTCATCAATCAGCCTGAGACGCTTGGCTACGCGGTGTATATGCGTATCGATTGGAAGCACCGGCAGGCCAAAGGAAAAGAGCAGCACGCACCCCGCGGTTTTGGGGCCGACGCCGGGCAGTTGCTCCAGCCAAAGTTTGGCTTCATCCATCGGCAGTTGTGCGAGAAAATCCAGGTTTAGAGAGCCGCAACGCTGTAAGATCATCTGAAGTATGGCCTTGATTCTTGCCCCTTTTACACGGGCAAGGCCCGCGGTCCAGACAGACTGTGCTATATCGCCAGGATCAGCATTTGCAACTTCACCCCACGTTTTAAAATCGCTTACGAGCTTGTCAAAGGCACGGCGCGAGTTCACATCAGACGTGTGCTGCGACAGCACGGTCAGGATCAGTTCGGAGACGGGCTCGTTGTGCTGACGCCACACACGATTACCGTACTCACTTTTCAGCTTGTCTATAATTTCATCGATGTTCATTTGGTCAAATGATAGGTATCGTTTAGCTGTCCTCTAAAGTAAATTAGCTTATTCTAGCATATGTGAAATTTTGATAACAGCAGAGGCGGTATTGGATGGCGATTGAGTACCAAACAAACGTACCCTTGACCTATTTGAACCTAAGGTCTATAATTTGGATTACGATGCGGGATAGAGCAGTGGAAGCTCGTCGGGCTCATAACCCGGAGGTCGCAGGTTCGAATCCTGCTCCCGCTACCAAAAATAGCTACGAAATGACCCCTAGTTAACATAACATTTAGGGGTCATTTCTTGTAACAGCATATAGCGAGCATATCCTATTTCACCGGCTCAAGCATACAACTAAAACCAATATTCCGGATATCTCCTACCCTTCGGGATATTGTTTATCAACAACGCAATTAGTAGCATTATCAACGCACCTAAGCCGACCGGCATAAGCGTGTATAAATAGCCAAGGTCATGGATTTTTGTGCTGCCGATTACAGCGATCAGGGCTGTTGCTCCACCCGGGGGATGTACGGTTTTAGTGGCAAGCATTACCGCTATAGCCGTAGCTACTGCTAGCCCTGCACTTAGCCAGATCGGGTCTGGAATAAGTTGGTATGCAGTAACCCCTACCAATGCCGAGAGGATATGCCCGCCTACAAGATTTCGTGGCTGTGCTAGCGGGCTTTTTATCGCTCCATAGATCAGTACCGCAGATGCCCCGAAACTCCCGATAATCATTAATAGATCGCTGTTGGCAAAGACAAACTGGTCGATATACGCGACAGTTGATATGCCTATAACTGCCCCAAACCAACCCCAGAATATCTCGCTGAGGGTAACCCTTGGGATATTAGCGGCGCCATTTCCCTTCATCTTTCGAAAATAACTGAACACGAAAGTCACCCTCAACCTTAAATTTTTTCCGTGTGCCTTTTGTTTAAGATTAATTTATGGTAGAAGTATTTTGTCCGAGCACGATAGGTGAAAGTTTAATTAGATTATTATGGAGAACTACTGTTCCGCATATAACTGACGGACTTCAATGCCGCCGAGTTAGTGCAGTATCGATTCTTCATTGCACTTAATTACCATGTCAGTCACAGCACGGATCATCTCCCAATAGATTTAGGTCTATTACAGTAACCTAAATCGGATACTTTTATCCGTCCAATAGACAAAGGGATTACCTATGCCGATGCCCATTCTTCTGAGATAATTTCCCCTTGAACACCTACGATAACAGCTTTCAGGGGGACCTTCCTGCTGGAAGACTGCAAGGCTTGCTGGGCCAGGTTTAATAACCCCATGCAGCATGGAACCTCCATAATTAGGACGGTCAAAGTATTAATCTTCGCATCTTCCAGCCAGGATTTAATCTTCTCTACATACACATCCTGACCCTCATCTAGTTTGGGGCAGGCAATCGCAATAGAGTTCCCTTTCAAGCACTCCGGGTGGAAACCTCCCAATGCGTAACCCACGCAGTCGGCTGTTAAAAGTACATCTGCCCCCTGGTAATAAGGGGCGGTTGGGGCAATGAGGTGCATCTGAATTGGCCACTGCCTTAGCTGTGATTTGACCTTTCCAGTTGCTTCCTCCTGAGGCCCCTCATCCCTGAAATCAACCATCTTTGAACCCGGGCATCCCTCAAATTCTGTCATTTTATCTCCTCCAGTAGTTTGAATTTTTCCTCTAATTTATTGATAAACTGTTCAGATCTTATAGGTATATCGCCAAACTCTTCGTCCTTCCCGGTAAACTGAGAAAACAGTTTACCTATCTGCGAGTCAGATAAATCTCTATCCATCCACGGATACAATATTTCATCTTCCTTCTTTATATGCTCGCTCAGCAGTGCCTGGTATGCATCCAGATGCTCGGCAACTGCTTTTTGATCCCTATCATCCAGTGCCTCAAGTATAGCTTTTACATGTGCTCTTGCGTTTCTGTGGTCCTCGTGCATGACCTGAATAATTTCCGCGTTCTCGTCAAAATATTTAAAGAGTATATCCTCTTCCTTGGCATGATGGTATTTGTCGGCATAGGAACGGATAAAATCAATGCTATCGATAACGAGTTGTCTTCCCATCTCTGATTCCACATCTAAATCAATTATGAGCCTTGGTATCATTGCGACCAACCTTTTTATTAAAACATGCTCGTTGACCAATTTCTGTATGGGTGGAGAGTATTTTATTCCCGCTGCACCAGCCTCCCGCTTTCTCTTAATACTGGGGGCCCTTTTTTCTCTATCAGGATTGATTTCTTCAGCGATCTGATCCATCAATTCCCGTTCTTCATCAGGGGAGAGATGGTGTATTTCTATGATATCTTTAAATAAACAGGTTCCAACGCTGCATGAACCACAGCCCACACCGTATTCATTAAGGATACTCTCTACTTCCGGGAATAAATTGATTACCTCTTTTATGTTTTTATTTAGATATTCCTTCATTTGCAGTTCCTCCATTCATCCAACACAGTTTGTAGGCCCGGCTTCTTTATACCGCGACCAATTCCTTGATCTCGGGCACCTCTTCCTTGATTACGCGCTCCACTCCCTGGCGCAGAGTCATGGTTGAC